>Ga0302303_10000712_pt1 | contig 24985 bp, 14 predicted proteins | sample III_Palsa_E2_1_FD_194542 | JGI IMG/M metagenome (GOLD analysis project Ga0302303, IMG submission 194542) | Peat permafrost microbial communities from Stordalen Mire near Abisko, Sweden - III_Palsa_E2_1 | ecosystem: Environmental > Terrestrial > Soil > Palsa > Peat permafrost | place: Sweden...
ATCGCCTTCGGCAGTTTTAAATGAAGTGTTTACCACACCGTTTTTCCAGGTGCCTGATACAATGGGCGCAGCATCAAATTCGGCCACAAAATATACGGTATAAGGTGTTTTTATCCCGCAAAACGAACCGCCATCGGCATAACCCTCGCATTTACCGGGGCCGGTGATCTTGATATGCGCATCGCTTATTTTGGTAGCGTTTATACCCGAACCGATGAGGATGGTAGCATGTTTAGCGGTATCAGAAAAGGTGTATTGCGCCATGCCGGTACGTTTGGTGTCGCTCAGCTCGCAATTAATATTACTATAGCCCAGGTTTACTTTGTAGTAGCCCGCCATTGCTTTTTCGATGTGGTATTGCGGGGTGTAGCCCGTCATATCGCCCGGCGAGGCGGCTAAATCGCCGTTTAATGGCAGCGTTGGGAAATTGCCCATGTGCGGGCAGCCCGCGCCGCTTAACTGGTTAACCACGAAGCCCTTGTTAGGTGCAAAAAATGTAGTGGTAAACTGCACCATGCCAAATGGATAGGTAGCACCGGGGAAAGTAAAACCCGCCTCCAAATACATTTCCTGTGGACTTTTGCCTTTACCGGCGGTGCCGATAAGCGTGTTTACTTTATCGGCATAATTAACGCCGGGTTTTAGTTTTTGCTGCGCAGAAGAAAAAGATGGCGATAGCGTTAATGCCATCAGCGCTATCGCACTGATTTTTAGTCCTGTAAATAACTTCATGTTTATAATTGGTTATATTTTATAATACCGGCAAACTTTCGAACGCCTGGCGATTGGTTTGGCTAAAGCCACATTGTTTTTATTATTTATCCGTTGGCTTAAGCCAACGGCAATGATTTTTCTCTTTGTCATTCTGAGCGATAGTGAAGAATCTGTAAAGTGGTGTACCAAGCGACAAGTTGGTCAACCTGCAGGGTGGTACATCAGACGACAGATGTTTCGCTACGCTCAACATGACAAATTGGGTGATATCTTATTGCAAATGTTCATTTGGCGATAATGAAAATGGCTTATCCTCCTCGGCTATACCGCGTTGCAAGGCGGGCTTATCCCCCATCTCAAAATGCAATGTACCGCCGTTTGCTATATCGCTGTATTTTATAAAGTTATGCGTGTATGGCTGCCCGTTTAACGTGCCCGATTGTATGTACACGTTTTGCTGGCTGTTATTATTGGCCTCGATAACGAATTTTTTACCGCTCTCCATGGTGATGGTAACTTTGCTGAACTCGGGGCTGCCGATGACATATTGGTCGGTGCCTGGGCAAACGCTGTAAATGCCCATGGCGCTTAACACGTACCATGACGACATCTGGCCTTCATCCTCATCGCCGGGGTAACCGTTTTCGGTAGAGTTGTATAATTTATCCATTACATCGCGGATGTGCTGCTGGGCTTTCCATGGTTGGCCGGCATAGTCGTACAGGTATATCATGTGGTGGATAGGCTCGTTGCCTTGCGCGTACTGGCCCATGTTGCCCAGTTTCATTTCGGTCATCTCGTGTATTACCTGGCCGTAGCCGCCAACTTTTATGGTGGGTGGTAAGCTAAATACCGAATCGAGCTTGGCTACAAAGTTTTTATCGCCCCCAAACAGGTTAATCAGGCCTTGTTCATCATGAAAAACCGACCATACCCAATGCCAGGCATTGCCTTCGGTGTACGGGCCGCCCCAATCCAGCGGGTCGAAATTTGGTTCAAAAGTACCGTCCTGGCGCCTGCCGCGCATAAATTTGGTAGTTGGGTCCCATTGGTTTTTATAGTTATACATTTGGCGGGCAAAAATACCTTCGTAAAAGGTGTTGCCGGTTTGTTTGGCAAGCTGGTATCCGCAGAAATCGTCATAAGCCGATTCAAGCGTTTGGCCTACCGAACCCTGCGAGCCCTCACCATCTTTGCCATAAGGTATATAACCTAAAGTAAAATATTGTTTCCAAAACGGACGGCCGTTTGCCCCACCCCATGGGCCTTTGTTGGTAGCCTCGTGGTAATAAGCTTTTAAAGCACGCTCCGGGTCGACTACGCGAATGCCTTTTACCCAGGCATCGGTTATTAATGATATGGCGTGGTTGCCCAGCATACCGCCGGTTTCGCCGGGTTGCGACCAGGCAGGCATCCAGCCGCACTGTTCCTGGGCATCCAGTAAGGCTTCGGTATATTGGCCTTCCATTTTAGGGTGGAGTATGCAATTTAACGGGAATTGCGCACGGAAGGTATCCCAAAAGCCGTTATCGGTGTACATATAACCGTCGTGTATTTTGCCATCATACGGGCTGTAATAATATGGTTTGCCGGTTTTATCGTACTCAAAAAACTCGTGCGAAAACAGGTTAGCACGGAATAAGCACGAATAAAATGTTTTTCTTTCTTCCGCAGTACCGCCCTCAACTAATACACGGTTAAATAGATCGTTCCAAACTTTAAAGGCGGCTTTACGGGTATCGTCAAATGATTTTTGATTGCCCAATTCGGCCTGTAAAGTTACTTCGGCCTGCTCGGGGCTGATGTAGGATGAGGCTACCTTTGCCTGTACCACCGCGCCATCTTTAAATTTGATATAAGCGCCTTCGCCCATGCCCTCGGCACTGAGGTTTTTGGGCGAAATGCTGTCGTGTTTATTTTCCCATGTGCCGTAAGCTTCGAAAGGTTTGTCAAATACGATAACGAAGTAGCTTTTAAAACCATCGGGCGCCCAACGTACGTTGTTTACGTAGCCGATGATCTTACGTTCTGAAGGAATGATTTTAACCATGCTCATTTTGGTATAACCATCCAAAATCAAATATGAACCGCCGCCTTTAGGGAAACTAAACCTTAAATGCGCGCCACGCTCAGTTGGCGACATTTCGGTGGTTATTCCATTATCAAAAGCCACTTTGTAGTAATTGGGCTTGCCAATTTCATTTTTATGGTCGAAAGTTGCCGCGCGGGCATCCTCATTTACTACCAATTTGCCTGTAACCGGCATTAGCGAAAACACCGCATAATCATTTACCCAGGGGCTGCACTGGTGCGTTTGCTCAAACCCGCGTATACTGTGTGCTGTATACTGGTATTTAAAACCCTCGCCTTGTTTGTTGGTTTGGGCTGTCCAGGCGTTCATGCCGAAGGGCAGCGAAACAATTGGGTTTACGTTGCCCCATGATATTTCGTACTTGGAATTAGTGCCTTGCAGGCTGTTTGCATATTGCACCAAATCGGGCTGTTGGGCAAATAATAAATTGCACGAAAAGAGTAGTACTACGGTTAAAAGTTTCGGGTATTGGGTCATTGGATTAATTGGTTATGGGCGTATCATTTATGCAGATGCATAAAATAGTTTCACCATACAAAAATATAAAAGAAACCGATTTAGCAAAGCATTATTTGCATATAATCAGCATTTATTTAGTAACAAATTTATGGCTGTTTTTGAAACTGAAACTTTTTGTTGGCAAGTAAATAAATCATCCCCCCGCAACCAACCAAAAACATACCTATGCTTATTATTTGTGCCTGCGATAAACTGAAGCCAAATACATTGTACCGTATAGTAACGCGAATGATTTCGATAAAAAAACGTTCGGTACCTGCCAGGATAAGGTAAAGTAACGACATAAACCCTGATACGGATACATGCTTACGTATTGACCACATAAAAGCAAATAATAGTATGCAAATAACCGATTCATAAAGCGAGGTTGGGTAAACACCGTTTACAAGCACGTTGCAATGATCGCCAATACAGCCGTTGATGTAGGTGCCCTGGTTGGCTATGTTGTGGGGGAAATTGTACGACCACATCCAGTTTGGCAGCCAATGCAGCCAGGCTGGTTTTGGGTGAAGGTTTACTATACCCCAATCGCCATCGCCGCTTAGCTGGCAGCCTATACGGCCTACACCATAGGCCAGCATTATACCCGGCGCGCCAATGCTTGCTACATGAGGTAGTTTCATCCCATATTTACATCCTATATAAAAAAATGTAAGCATCCCGAATAGAAACCCGCCATAATATGTGAAACCGTTTGCCGATAATAAATCGGCAATGGGGTGCTGCATAAAATAGCCCCAATGCTCAACCGTATCAAACAATTTAGCACCGATAAAACCATAAAAACCTGCCCAAAAGGTAATTTTCCCCATTAACTGGTAAGGGTGCACGGTTTCTTCAATAACTTTAGGTTCGGGTAATTGTTGTTTTTTCCTGTCGGCATAGGCCCAGTAAGTCCAGCCGGCGGCGCAAAGTATCCCTACCCATATATTGCCCTGCCATGATAATAAAAACTCTTTAGGATTATTTACAAAGCTTTGGTAACTAATTACTGCCCCTATAATTTTAAAACCTAATACAAACCCCAAAATGGCGTTGATGCACAACTCTAATACCGACGCAGGTTCGCCAATAACAACTTTGCGCTTAAAGGGATGAATAACGCCCAGGGCTTCCTTGCGTTTAAATTCGGATACGAAAGCTAAATAAGTAAGTACAAACGACAGCGCGATGAAAAAACCCAGCGTTTGTATAGGCAAACGTATATGGGTATTAAAAAAATAGTTAAAAATATCGGAGAGCGTTGGGAACATTATCAGTACTAAACTAAGCAAAAATAGCATAGTGTTTTCACACTATGCTATTCATAAACCAATTTTAAAAGCCTTTATTAGAAACCTGCTGAAACACCTAAGTTAACTACACGCTGGTTGATGTAAGCATCACCAACTGTATTGGTAGCAACTTCGGGGTCTTGCTGGTATTTATCATAGTCATCCCAGGTAATAAGGTTGTAACAGCTTAAATATATACTGCCGCTGGTTAAATGAAATGGCAGCATACTGGTTGGAAGCTGGTAACGTATTTCCAATGTTTTTAAACGTACATAATATGCATTAACCAACCAGTAATCTGATGGGTAAAACGTTGGGCTGTTAACCGTTGTAGGGTCTTGTGTTAACCTTGGGAACTGGGCATTACCCGCATTGGCAGGTGTCCATGCCTGTAACATAATTGGCTGAAACTGGCTCTGGAACGGCTCGATACCGGTTCCTGTTACAATAAAGCTATAGTTAAACGATCCCTGGAATAAAACACTTACCGATAAGCCTTTGTAAGCTGCCTGCAGGTTTAAACCAAGCGTAGTATTTGGCAGATTGGGATTACCAATAGCCTTCTGATCGTAAACGTTGATAACTCCATCATGGTTTAAATCCTGGTATTTAAGGTCGCCTGGTTGGATAACTTCACCATTATCCGGCACTGCAACAACCTGGTCGCCTGCGTTGCTGCCACCATGGGCCGCTTCATAAGCTTTAATTGTTGCAACATCAGCAGCAGTATAATAGCCCAGGAAATGATAACCAAAAGGCTGGCCAATTGAATGGCCTGTTCTGGCTAAATTAGGATAAGCCGGCTGCGGTTCGTCTTCGTACAATATTTTGTTTTTTGCATAAGAGAATACAAAACTGCTGTTAAACTGAATTTTACCAATAGCGGTATGGTAACCTACCTGACCGTCATACCCACCGTTTTCTGTACGGCCAAGGTTAACTGCAGGTAAACCTACACCTAAAACTGCGGGTATAGCAGCAGGAGTAATTAACTGATCGTAACGTACGTTGTGGAAATAGTCGAAAGTTACGGATAGTTTATTATCCTTTAACAAGTTCATATCCAAACCTAAATCCAGTTCTTTTTGCTTTTCCCAAACAACATCGGGGTTAGCTAAACTATTTTCGTATATGGTTTTGTAATCTGTTTCGCTTGTACCAAAGTTATAACCATTGCCCTGTGTATAGTACTGGGTGTATACATAACGGTTACCCGGAGCATAATCCGAACCTACAACACCGTATGAACCCCTTATTTTAAACAATCCGAAAACAGGGAACAAATTGTTAAAGAATTTTTCTTTGTTGATATTATAACCGGCGCTCACGGCAGGGAAATAACCGTAGCGGTGGCCCGGGGCAAAACGATCGGTACCGTTATAAGCGGAGTTAAAATCGAACAGGTATTTACCGTCGAAATCATAACCAACTTTTAATGATATACCCCTGTATTTTGCAGGTACACCAACCAATAACGGATCTAAAATTATTGCGCTGTTGGCATAAGTTGTTGAGGCATCCTGGTTAAATAATAATAAACCTGTAAAATGGTTTTTGCCACCAAATGTCCGGTCGTAATTTGCAAACAACTGTATGTTTACATCATTGGTATAAATATCTGTTTGCCCTAACTGGTTATAAGGAGGGAATACATAGCTTCCGTTAGGGTTAAGTGTATAGGAGTTATTTACAGAATTGTAATGATAAGATGGAATAGCCGCGTCTGATGGTGCAATTTCGGCAGTATATTGCTCCGTACTTGAATAAGCAACACGTGCTGTAGCCGTTAAACCATCAGTAATTGAATTTAATTTTTGCACCGCGTTAAACAACACGTTATAATCGGTACGTTTTGAGTTTTCGTTACCGCCTGAAGCCAACCTTGCATTTAATGTAGGCAAGTGGGCCGGGTTAAATGGCGAGTAAGCATAAGCATAACTGCCATTAGGGTTTAAATATGGCGCGGTAAAAGGTGTTTCTGTTGTAAAGTCATAAATCTGGCCTACGGCACCTTCGGCCAACGGCTCATTCAAGTCCGAAAAACGGGTGGTAACATCTAACCTTAAATCAAGGGTTTTGTTGGCTTTTAAGTCTAAGTTCGACCTAAAATCATACCTGGTAAAATAGTAGTTGTTATTAACTATACCACGCGGATCGGGGAAATATTTAACATCACCGTTTTGATCGAGCGCGCCGCCGGAAATAAAATATTTTACCTTATCGGTACCGCCTGATATATCGAGGTTGGCATTTGTTTGATAGCTGTATTTATTAAATATTTCGTTGTACCAATCAACATTTGGATGCCCGTAAGGGTCTGTTCCGTTTTGATATAAAGCCAGGTCATTAGCGCTAAACGATAATGGCTTAGGGTTTGTACTGGTTGAGTTATCATTTGTTTCGGCCTGGTCAACCAATAATGCCGACTGATAAGCATCCAGGAAGGTAGGCGTTATGGTATTTGACTGCAAACCACCTTCAACACGTAAATTAATTTTTGGTGCGCCGGTTTTACCGCGGCGTGTAGTTACTACCAATACACCGTTTGCACCTTTAATACCGTATATAGCGGTTGTGGATGCATCTTTAAGTATAGATATAGTTTCAATTTCGTTTACGTTTATTTGCTGTAACTGATCGTAAGTATATTCAATATCATCAACTATAATAAGGGGTTGGTTACCGCCGCTGTTTAATGAGCTTACCCCACGTATAAAGAAATCGGAAGCATCCTTACCCGGCTGACCTGAACTTTGTTGAGAGAAGAAACCCGGTAACCTGCCCGCCAATGTATTTTGAACGTTTGCAGTAGGTACTTCGCGTACATCGGCAGCATTTATGGTACTTACCGCGCCTGTATTGGTTATACGGGTAGTTTTACCATAGCCCACAACCGATACTTCATCAAGGCCCTGGCTGTTTGTAGTCATGTTTACATCAATATGGGTGCCTGTTACGTGCAATTCCTGTTGTATGTAACCCACAAATTTTACAATTATGGTGTTTGACGAACCCTTAAGTGTGATTGTAAACTTACCTGCGGTATTTGTTACTGTACCATTTGTAGGCAAGCCCTTTTCAACTACCGAAGCGCCCGGCAAAAATCCGTCCACATCTCTTACGGTACCTGTTATCGTTCTACTCTGGGCATATAATGCAGCGGGTAGCAGGGTGATTATAATTTGAAAGAAAAGTATTATTTTTCTCATAACTTCTTGATTAATAGGTTAAATTGAATATTGTAAAATTACCATCCGGGGTTTTGTTTCATATTAGGATTTTTTAACACCTCATCGTATGGTATTGGGTATACATACATTTTTGGCGCTGTAAACTTAGGTGTAAGCACCGGTACGTAATTATATGTTAAGTTTCCATTCGAATTATTAATCGTTACACCCATAAGCGGCGTGTTCATAACAGTTGGGGCAATTTGCCATCTGCGTATATCAAAAAACCGCTGTTCTTCAAAAGGCATTTCTATACGCCTTTCGTTTTGGATAACGGTGCGCATCTGGCTTTGGGTCATCCCGGCAGTAAGCCCATAATTTCCGGTACCCTCTGCAATGCCGGCACGTTTTCTTAAAGCTGTAAGCGCAGCATATACATCGCCGCCAGGTGCTGCTTCCACTTCGTTTTGTGCTTCGGCAAAGTCGAGCAATACTTCGGCATAGCGGAAGATTACCCAATCCTCATCATGGTTGGCATAATTATTTTGAGTTTCCTGTGGGCCCATAAATTTGCGCATGTAATAACCGGTAACTGTTTGCTGCTGGCCGTTATTAGGTTTGTTTGCACCACCTTCGTAAGTTGCGATAGTAGTGTTTAACCACGGATGGCCGTTGTATAATATATTGTAACCTAATCTTGGGTCGCGGTTATTGTAAGGATTATTTGGATCATAACCCGAAGTTGGGTCGGTTATTGCCAAACCATTCATCATTGGGTATGAATCAACCAACTCCTGTGTAGGGCTGGTAATACCCTGCGCCAGGTTTGACGGGAAGCCTACCGGGCCATTATCCTTCTCAATAGTAGTTCCGTTGTCAACCGTACGTATAAATATAACTTCCGGGTCGTTTTGCTGCATGAACACATTGAGGTATGATGGATCCAGGCTGTAAGTATTCAGGTTTATTAAAGCCTGCGCGGCAGTAGCTGCGGCCTGCCATCTTGTTGGATCGTAACTGGTATAGCCTAACAGTGGGTTTGTATTTGTACTTGAATTATAAAGCGGGCTTGCAGCATATAATAATACTTTGGCTTTTAAAGCCATTGCTGCGCCTTTTGTAGCCCTGTAATTATCAGAGTTTGGAGATACTAAAGGCACGGTTACCAAGCTATCCTGTATCGCGCTGCATTCGTTTACGATGTAACTGATACAATCGGCAAAACTGGCGCGTGGCAGGCTAAGGTTGTCGTTTATATTATAAACTGTATTGCCTAACAATGGCACACCGCCGAAACGCTTAACCAGTTCAAAGTAAAAATATGCCCTTAAAAAGCGCGCTTCACTTTGCCATATATAACGGGTTGAAACACCATTGGTTTCACCCATAACCGGCACAACCGGGATATTATCAACAAACTCATTGGCATACCTTATGCCCGACCAATAGTTGAATGTATTGGTTGAGTTAGTTGTTGACCATACATTTTCATCAGAAGGCAAATCAATTGACGAATAGGTGCCGGTTGCAAGGTCGGTAACAGCCTGCCCTGTTGCTGATGATACCGCATCATCGCTGGCTGCATCCAAATAATTGCCGCCAACACGGTTACCTCCATTTTTTAATACGTTGTATATGTTTAACAAGTATTTTAAAGCATTGGTACCGGCGGAGTCGCGGGGGTCAAATACATATTGGATAGTTACTTTATCAACCGGAAAAGTTTCTTGTTTTTTACAAGCGACCATTAAAGTAATTAAACCAAGCCCTATTAATATTGTACTTTTATAATTTTTCATAATTTCTTAATATATAATGATCAAAAATTAAAGTTTAATGCTGATACCTAAGTTAAACACACGTTGAATTGGGTAGTTATCAGGAGAAACTTCAGGATCCTGGCCTGCGTAGCCTGCAAGTGTTAACAAGTTCTCGCCATCTGCAAATACTCTAATGCTCGAAACCCTTATTCTTGAGCTCCATGTATCAGGCAGGGTATAGCCAATCTCGGCATTTTTTAGCCTGATGTAATCGCCATTGCGTTCGTAAAATGATGAGGTTAATGTGTTATACCCGTTTAATGCTACGTTAGCAAATGATACTTCGGGCAGTTGGGCAACTCCGGCAGTTTCCGGTGTCCACCTTGAACTGGCGCCAATATAAGCCTGGCCTTGCGGAGCAGTTCCAAACCCGCCTAAGCCCGAGAAGGAATTGGTTACGTTGTTATCTATATTAATCTGCCTGTTGAAAACGCCTTGCAGTATAACGCTAAAGCTAAACCCATCGTAATTAAACCCTAAGGTACCACCATAAAATACCAGTGGTTTAAGGCCGCCTATAGGTGCAATATCAAACTGGTTTATTTGGCCATCGCCATTTAAATCTTCCAGCTTAATGTCGCCTGCTTTAGGTGTATAGCTTCCGTACACTGCACCTTTTGCTGCTTCAGCAGCGTTTTGGTAAAACCCATCAGCTACATAACCGTATATGGCGGTAACCGGTAAGCCTGTTTTTTTAAGCCATGGATATAAAGGAGTTTCTTCGTCGTTATAAATAACTTTGGAAGCCTGGGTTGAGATATTACCGGTAATAAAGTAATTAAACTTATCAAGGTTGTTTTGATAGGTTGCCGAAAACTCGAAACCTGTATATTGGTTAATGCCTATGTTTTCATAAGGATAAGGCACACCTAACAGGGCCACATCAGAACCTCTTATTTGTAACAGGTCCGAATATTTATCATGGTAATAATCGCCTGTAATTTGTAAATGATCTTTAAATAATGATATATCGGTACCAAAATCAAACTTGTTGCCTATTTCCCATGACAGGTAAGGGTTAGCAATGGTGTTTTCATAGTAAGTAAACTGCTCATTGCGGCCTGTACCGGTATAGTAGGCCCAGTTAATATTACTGGTACTATACGTTTGTGTATAGCCGTAGTATGAATATTGATCGATGTTGGCATTACCTGTTTTACCGTAGGTGCCGCGCCATTTCCATGAGCTTATCCAATCAAAGTTATCTTTTATAAAATCTTCTTTACCCATTTGCCAGCCTAAGCCGCCTGCATAAAACAAACCAAACTGGTGGCCGGGGGTATACCTGTTGTAACCGCTGCTGTTAACAGCGCCTTCTATAAAATATTTAGCGTCATAATTATAAGAAACTTTTAATGCCCTATCGGTTTGTACGGCAGGTAAATCATAGTTGCTTATCAATGATTTGGTATCATACATTAATAAGGCAGTTACACCACTTTTACCAAACTGCCTGTTATAATTAAGCGCTGCCTGCGCGTATGTTTGGCGCGTGGTAAAAACTGTTGCAAAAGCATTTTGTTGCGCTGCTGTAGCGCCCACCACTGTATAATTACTATCAATAGGGCTGTAAGAATAGGCAGAGTTTGTTAAGCTGCGGTTTAAAACATTTTCTGACTGGTACGAAAGGTTACCGGTTAATTTAAGTGTTAGGCCTTTGGTTAAGCTGCTAAGGTCATAGTTAAGGTCTAAATTTGCAAGTATATCGTCAGTATTATCCTGTATATAGCCAGAATACTCGGACATGGCTAACAGGTTGTTTGAGTATAGGCCGCCTAAGGTTGACCCGCCAAATGAACCATTGGGGTTATAAACCGGGTAGGCATTATTTGGCGTACCATATAAGGTTTGCAAAATGGCAGGGATACCCGATCCGTCGCTGTTTGTACCACCGGGTTCGGTAGTTTGCTGTACACGGCCAAATAACTGTAAGTTAACATTCAGATTTTTATTTACCTGCACGGATACATCTGAGTTAATGATATAGCGGTCTAAATTATTATTAGTGCTATAACCAGATGTAGGCGACTCATTAAATATACCGCTTTGATCAAAATAGCTTAAGCCGATAGAATATTTAGCAACTTCGTTACCGCCGGTTACATTTAATTTATCGCTTTGTATTGGCGATGTTTTGCGTAAAATGGTATTAAACCAGTCAACATCCGGGTGGCCGGTTGGGTCGGTATGGTTTTTATAAGCGTTAAAATCTGCCGCGGTATACAATGGTGCTGCGCCGCCATTGGTAAGGGCTTCGTTATATAAATATGCCCACTGGTAAGCCGGAAGCGGTGTTGGTAAACCCAAAGATTGCTGCAAACCGTACTCGGTTGTAAACCCGATAGTGGTTTTGCCGGCTTCAGCCTTTTTGGTAGTAACCAATAACACGCCGCGCGAGCTGTTAATACCCAGCAATATGCTCGACAATGCATCTTTTAACACAGAAACCGATTCGATACTTTCAGGGTCAATAGAAGATATTTCGCGTTGTACACCATCTATTACCGTAATTGGGGTTTGCCCGCGTAAGTTCAGGGTGATTTCCGAGTTATCGCTATACTGGTTATTTTGTGATGTTGACTGTACAAAGTTTGAGCCGAATGACGCAACAGACAGCGGAGATGTTTTAAATGATGTAAAACCGCTAGTTTGCTGGGTATATAAACCAGGCAACTGGCCGGGCAAAGCATACACGTACAATGAAGCAGGTGTGGTAGTTAACTGGTTGGTATATATAGTAGATATAGCGCCCAATACACTTTCGGTGCTTTGTGAACCATATAACACATCAATATTATCAGACTTTGTTAAGTAGGTGCCGGTTAACCTTACGTTAAGCTTTTTAGTATCGCCAACGGTAACCTGGTCAACATCATAGTTGGCGGCTTTAAACTCAAGTACAGTACCTTGAGGGGCGCTTATTTCAAAATGGCCATTTTCATCGGTTTTAACAGCGTTGGTATTTCCCTTTACGGATACTGTGGCACCGGTTATGGTATTCCCATCCTGGTTAACTACAGTACCTGTAATCCAGTCGGTGTTTTTGTTGCCAGGGGTAACTGTTGTATCCCGCGTAGCGGCATAACCGGTTTTCACCAGTATTAGCATCAGTATGATGATTCCCGTAAAGCATTTTTTTGAGTAGCAATTAAGCATAGAATCAGATTTAAATTGTGATGAAAATAAAATCATAATTAGGGCCGTATATCAATAAAATATCATGATATAAGACTGAAAAATAACCATTTGCCTAAGTGATACAAGTATCACTTAGGCGTTAATTTTTTAAGGGTTAATTACATTTAAATTTATACGTAAAGGCAACATTAGGATTCCCTCCGTACCCTACCCGGTTATTGCCTTGCCCGTCGGTAATATGGTAAACCAATTCGGTAAGTGTTGTAGTGCCTGTTATCCCAAAGTATGACCGGGGCCATATTGTAAGGTTGTACAACCCGCTTGCCGCCGACGTTTGTATTAACTGCGATTGGGCATTTTGAACACAAAAACCGGTTAATGCCTTACCATCACTGGTATAAGCGGTATCAACACATAAGTAGATATCGCTATGTGTGCTAAGCGGGGTAGTAATTAATTTATTATTATATGTAATGGTAATAAACTCGTTATCTAATGCTTTTGGCGGATTAACTGCAACCAACTGCGGGTTACAGTAATCATTTAAATCGCCATCGGTTCCGGCTTGCACAAGGCAAGCACCATCAGTTCTTGTCCAATAAGGGTGTGATGCATCCCACAGGTCATCGTCATTTAATCCGTCAACACTTTCGCAGGTAATATACTCCGGAAAATATGAGGTGTTATTTCCATCAGCGCCTACTTTAAGCTGCATGTTGATATTACCTGTTAGTGTTATTGTATTGTCAATGGTTATTTGAGTTTTGGATTCAAAAACCACCCATTCAACATCATTAACCAGGTTTTTTCCTAAACCAAATTTAGCCGCGCATGCTGCGGGCCAGGTTAAGTTGGTACCGGCCCCTACAGAGGTAGGCTCTAAGGAGCTTGAAGGCATTAACTGCATTGATCCGTTTCCTAAAGAGCTGGTATAAGTTACTGTAGCATTTTGTGCAGCAGCCCATCCTTTTGGCGCAAGGAAACAATATACATAATTGGCAACTATATAATTTGGTGTATTGATGTTTGTAGCAATACTATCGTGCAAGGTAATTGGTATAACCTGGCCGGCGGTAGCTGTAACCGGTTGCTCCAGGTTGGTAACTTCCAAAAAACAGCACGTAAGCGAAATGCCAAGGATAAGCAAGGCGCACACTTTCCATAGGGTACTGCCTTTTATATGTAATTTTGATTTCATATCGTATTTAATTTACTGTAATCAGTTAACTTTTTCTAATGAATAAGTGTAGGTAGTTTGTGGGCAACCAGGGCTAAAAACAAGGTTTAATACACGCGTACCATCCACAATGGGATAACTGAATGCTGTTGAAACAGGCGTAGTTGACCCGGTTGCTGAAAAGGTTATTGTAAAAGCATACTGCGGGTTATCTAACGCGTAAGTGCCATCACCTGTAACCAAAAAGGGCAAAGGATTAGTTATAGTATATTTACCGCCACTAAAGTTTATCCTAAATTTACTGATGCTGTAAATATTGGTATCAACCACGGTAGTAAGGTCGGTACCATTACGGGTAGCCTTTATTATCCTCCAGCTGCCTGATATATCCTTAACAGGTTCTGTAACATCTTTAATCTTATCTACTTTACATGATGCACCTGCCAGCAGCAGCAGTGCAAAAAATAGAAATTTGAATTTATTAAGCTTTTTCATATATATAATATTTTTTAAATACTTACAAATGATTAATAACCAGGGTTTTGAATTAAACCTGCACCCTTACCAATTTCGTTTTGCGGGAAAGGCCATAAATACATTGCTGTATGGAAATTATGCTGCCTTACCACAAACTCTTTATAATTAACAGAAACCGTTGGTTTTGTATATCTATCAACTTCCATACCTTGAGCTTCAATGTTTTCAGTCTGATCGGCAATCAACCAGCGCCTTACGTCCCAAAACCTGTGGCCTTCGTAAGCAAGCTCAATACGGCGCTCATTTTGTATAGCGGTCCTCATGTCAGTCTGGCTAAGATTTGCCGGTAAGGCAGAGGGGTTTAAGCCCGCACGCGCACGTATGGCATTTATAAGTGCGTAAACGGTAGCATCGGGACCCGATACTTCATTTTCTGCTTCAGCATAATCAAGCAATATTTCAGCATAACGTATTAAAGGGAAGCAACGGGCTGATACATTAAAGAACCCTTCAGAAATAGCGTTCGGGTCGAGCATCTTGTTATTATAATATCCTGTTGGGGTACCCTGGTAAACCGCATCGGTACCACCCTGTAAAACACCGTCGGCATCCGGGCTAAGGAAAATATTAACAGGCGAGTAACCACTAATTTGCCCGTTTGGTGTACGTACACCCAGCAAGGCCTGGTCATATATAATACTTGCGTATAACCTCGGATCGCGGTTAGTATAGGGATTAGTTGGATCATAACCCGAAGTAGGATCGGTTATAGCTTTACCGTTTGCCATTGGGAAAGCATCTACCATACCCTGGTAAGGAAATGCCCCGTTAGCACCTGTGCGTGAAGGTGGCTGAAACAAGCCCTCAAGTATAGTATTGGAACTTGGCTCCATTAACTGAAATATATATTCAGTATTAACCCTTTGCGGAAACAGGTACTGAAAAGCGCTTATGTTCCCATATCCTGATATAAACGAGGTATTGGAAGACAAGCTATATGCACCCAAACCATAAACCTTTGCAGCAGCATCCCTGGCAGCCGTCCAGCGTGTTGCCGAATAATTTCCATAGCCCACTAATAACAGTTGCTGCGCACTGGCTATATCCATAGGTGCCTTGTTCCCATTAGGGCCGGGTACACCGGGGGCTTTGTTAAATAACGGACTGGCAGCATACAGCAACACCCTTGCTTCTAAGGCGTAGCATGCACCTGCCGAAGCCCGGCCGTAATTAAGGCCGGATTGCACGGTTGGTAATACAGCAGCCGCCGAATCACATTGCGAGGTTATATAATCAACAGTTTGTTCAAAAGTGCTGCGCACTTCGGGTATTTTTTGGGTGTAATCGTAAATATTGTTACCAACTATTGGCACACCGCCATAGTGCTCTAACAGTATAAAATAATACCAGGCCCTCAAAAACTGCCCTTCGGCTTTCATTTGTGTTTTATTGACAGCCTTAATAGGTACAATAGGAAGGTTTTTAAATAGCTGGTTTACCGCCCTTATATAATAATAGCAGGTATCAAAAGCATCGTGCCCAACATTACCGGCATTTACCGAACCAATTGCAAAAGATAACGCATCTGTTGAAAAGGTGTGCGACATTTCCGATTCATCGCAGGCTGCATCTAAACCACCGCAAGGGGTAACAACAAGGGTTGTAGGGCTTTGATAGGCAAACCTTGCCGGGTTTACAGCAAAGCCAACGTTGCTGTAAATATTTGCCAGGAAACCTTCGGCATTCGCACTATCCGAAAATACGGTAGTTTGCGAGAGGTTTGTTGTACTGGTTGCACCCAAAAAACCATCCTTTTTACATGACGACACAACGAACATCACGAAGCAGGAAAGAATTAAAGTAATAACAGGAAGGTAAAATTTTCTCATATCTGGTTTTTTAATAAATATAAAACAGCGTTGACTTTTGTAACAACAAAAACTATGTTAGTATAACCTTAACCGGTGCATAATACACCATTAAGACTATTGCATTAAATGTATTCGGTTGTATATAATATTATAATTGGTTATTAATAGATTTTTGAATCTGATACTAATGTAGAATTTAAAAAACGGTTTAGCAAATTTATTTTAAAAAAAATTTACACTAAATAAAATACCGCATTTATATATAAAACATCTGCACAAGCACCTTTAACAAGCATAACATCTATATTTTACTAATAATGTACAAACATTAGTACATTATTAGTATTTTGTAATTATTATAACAGTTTTGTTACAATACTGTAAACAGCCTATTTTATCTTATTGAAAAAACGGCTAAAAAAAAGCATTTGATAATTTATTGAATTACCCCAATACTGCCAGGTATGCCCACCGGGGCGGCTGGTAAAATCGTGCGGTATTTTTTCGTCCAATAATTTTTGATGCAAATCATTATTTACTTTGAAAAAGAAATCATCTGAGCCGCAATCAAATGTGATAGCCAATGCGCCGGGTTTTAACAAATTGGTTAAATTAATAACACTGTATGCTGCCCACCTATCGGGATAATCACTTAATTTACCAAGCCTTTTGGCTATATCCCAGTTATCAGCAAAGGGGCGTAAATCAACCCCGCCGCTCATGCTGCCGCAAGCGCCAAAAACATCCTGGTGCCTGAATGCCAGGAACAATGCCCCGTGGCCGCCCATGCTAAGGCCGGTAATTGCCCTTTCGGAGCGGTCTTTTATAGTTGAGTAATGGGCATCAATATATTTTACCAGTTCTGACGATACATACGTTTCGTATTTCCAGGCCGGATCAACCGGGCTATCAACGTACCAGCTGGAGTAATTACCATCGGCACAAACAATGATTACATCATACTGATCGGCAAGGTTTTTTATGTTGGGCACATTGTGCGGCCAATCGGCATAACTGCCGCTATAGCCATGTAATAAGTATACGGTAGGGAATTTTTTGTTTTTAGAATAATCAGCAGGCAAAATAACCGTTGCCTTAATGGTTTTGTGCATAGCTGCACTATATGTTAAAGCGGTATCAACGGTAGCGCCTTTTGCGTTTAACCCTGCAAGGATTAAACAAAGCGCCAATATTTTTACAAGTATATTTTTCATTCTTACAATAACCGAAGATTAATTAACTAATTGCAATGTTACTTTATGTACCTGCGGTTTATTGGTTGCATATATTTCATCAACCAAAGCTTCCTGCTCTTTTTGCCATGCTTCGCGCACTGATTTGTATTGCGCTTGTATATAATTATCCTTGTCGCCGTTTACAAATGGGTTATGTTTCGACTCTTTATTTACAGTATCCATAGCCGCTTTGTTATCGGCATATAATAAGTGTTTATCCTTTAACAGGTCAAACTCCACATAAGCATAATTCCTGAGGCGCCTTTCTATATCCCAGCGCTCTTCGTTCATGTGCATAATGGCTATGGCTTGCTGGTATTCGGGTGTGTAAACCTGTTCGGCAAGGTTGATGCCTGCTTCCAAATCTTTTGAACTCCATTGGCCAATTTCCTGACCGTCCATTAGCAATTTATAATTACCATCTTTTAAACCTTTAACGGCAAGCAATTCTTTATCAAATTCCTGCGTAAAAGGCACATAGTTATCAACTTCCGATTGTTTGGTGTGCTGCATCCAGCCGCGCGGAATAGTATCTAAAGGATAAGGCAACGAGTTTGCTAAATAGTTGAATGAAATATTAGCATTGGTACCGGTAACGTTGGTTATGGTACAGTTTACCGCTTTATTAACCGTTTTGCTTTTGGCATTTACACTAAAATCGGCAACGGGCAGGTTGGCAAGGCCCTGTGTTTTCAGGAACAGGTAAGCCATAACCATGTGGCCCATGTTATCGGGGTGTATACGATCATTAGGTGTTAAACTAAACAGGGTATCTTTTGCCTGCTCACGTTTGTTGATTTCCAGCATAGGGTGATCAAAATCCACAATGCCCCAGCCGTTTTGTTTGGCGGTAGCTGCCTGGAAATCTATCAGTTTTTGAAAAGCATCTACTTTGCCCGGATAATAGTTTTTTTTATTGCTTTTGGTGGTTGCGTCATATGGCGAACCGAGGATAAATATTTTTTTAATTTCGGGATGCTGCTTTAGCTTTTTGTCTAACACCGCGTAACGTGCTTCGGCGGTATCAATGGCCTTCTGCCCTATGGCAGCGGCATCGGGTTTAAACCAATCGAAATAGCCTGTATCGTTCATGCCCCAGGTAAGGGTCATAATAGTTGGTTTTTTGGTGAGCACTTCGTACTCAAACCTGTCGCTCATTTGTTTTACGGCATCGCCGCCAACGCCTACATTAAAGCAGGTTATGCGCCTGTTAGGGAAATGCGTCATATAATATAACCAGATGTAGGAGTGGTAATGGCCGCCATCGGTAATGCTGTTGCCTAAAAACGCTACCCTATCGCCTGCATGAAATGGGGCAACAGACTGCGCGTTTGCAAAGCCGTTTAAACCAAAAACAAGAATTAAAGCGGTGAGTAATTTTCTTCCTATAAGCATTATTTAGCGTTTATAATTTATTTACTGATTTTTATATCAGCAATTATTTAACAAAAAGTTGGGCAGTACGGTTATTTATATTGGTGTAATAATTGCCAATACTAAACAATAAATTCGATTTAGCAAAAATATTTTTACGTATATTGAAATATTTTTTACGAATTATTAATCGGCCTTAACTGCATTATATAGTTTTATAGTACGTATGCCGAAGCGTGGCAGACTTAACGTTACGGTAGCTTTACCCGCAGCATCTTTTTGCACAATTAAATCCTGCCTTTTTTGCCCGCTTAGCTCCACCAGCTCTGCCCTGTCGGCCTTGCCGTCGAAACTTATTTTTACCGGGGCGTCATTTGCTTCGGCGTTAAAAACACGGATAGACAGATCATTGCCATCGGCATTTAAGGCGGTAATATCATATCCCCTGCTGCCAACTTTTACCATTGAGCGATAGTTTGCATTTGTTGGCGCCGCTACCGTTTTGACGATTAAAGGCTCGTTCCATTGGGTGCTTTCTGTCCACATACCGCTGTTGTCCCATTTGCCGGCATGCGGTACTATGGCGTAATGCACGTTTGTAGGCCCGGTTATTTTATAATTGCGGCCCCATAACCCCACGCCCGAGTATTCGAGCGTTAAGCCTAAAGGGAAATCCTCGCCATGGGCGTAGCTGGTGGTATGATCTGTTAATAAGGCCATACCGTAAGCATTGTTGCCGTCGGTTACATCAACCCAGTTTAAAATGATGTTATTTTTTATGCTATCCCACGTAGTGAAAAACGTGTTTTTAAGCCGACTTTGCAAAACATCAAACGGGGCGTTTTTATAAACCTTTTGCGCTTTAAGGTTTAAAGGGAATAAAGCCAGCAGCTTTTGGCTATCGTTATAAAAGGCTTTTTTATAATTGGTTGAGCTAAACGTTCCCGGCGGGGTTACCTCACCGATGCCGGGGTTGCCTTTCCAGTCTATTTTAACTTGTAAATCTATTAATCTTTGGCCTTTTGTTACGGTTAGCCATTGTGTGAAGGGACTGTTATCAATACTGCCTTTTATTTGCAGCCGGGTTCGTTCGGGGCCTTGTTCAATTATGCTAATTGTTGCCGGGCTTTCGGCGCTGGAGTGAAAGCCGCCATCGTTGTAAAAATTACCCCGTAGCTCGTTAAAGCTCCGGGGATTTGACTGGTCGACAAATTGCTTATTATTTAATGTTTTGGCTATCAAACTGCTAATTGCACCGCCTTTTTTGGGGTTGAGGATAATGGTAAACAAATCGCTCTCCACTTTATAATCGCCATTTTTTAATATAGTTACGGCGATATTTTTTTGCGGCGCCTGTTTTATGAGTTTAAGCTGATAGGTATTGTACCCGATAGACGGCGCCTCGGCATTAAATATGATTTGCGGTATGGCGGTGGCCGAATCGCATACTATTTGTGATACAACCTGTTTGTCCCCACTATTATATACGCTGATATTTTTACCGCGCCATTCTGCCGGTACAACAACGGTTACAGGTTCATTTCTTTTAACGCCTAAGGTATTGTATACGCGTATATACCTGCTGCTGCTTTTAACATCAGTGTTTGCTAACTGGCCGGTTGCCTGTGTAATTACGCTATCGGTTATGCGATTGGTTGAGCCTGTCCAGTTCACTACCTTATCGGCCCAGGTGTTGCCGAACCTGCCGTTGTAAGGCACTATCCAGCAATCGTGATGTTCTGATAACAATAAAGTTGGCCATGCCTGGTCGAACGCGGCCTGTGGGTAAGCTGCACCTGTATAAACTTTGGCTATTGCCGCCAGTTTTTGCGCACTGATAATTTTATTTTCGGAATAACGCACTTCCTGCGCTATGTGCTGCAAAATTTGCGACCCCCAAACCAGGCTAACCAATACATCTTCCTGCGTAAATTTCCAGTTATCAGTTGGGTTTTTTATGGCGATATTTTCGAAATAATTGGCCCAGGTAGTATAAACTGTGGGCTGATAGGCTTTGCTCCCATCTTTTAGTATCGGCCCAAATTTCCAGCCGGCATCCTGTATAGTCATACCAATGGGGTGCTGTATGCCCGCGGCAAAGCAAGCCTTGATATAGGCAGGCGAATTACCCGAGGCGATAGTTTGCCATGTTGAACCGGGCTGTAATGCCTCTACCGCGTAACGGGGCGAGGTGATTATTTTTGTACCATCGGGGCCTACCCAGTTAACCAGTTCGCCGCCATAAGCGCTGGTGTAACCACCCCAGCAGGTATTGGGGTTTTTTAATGATGCATATTTAAAGCCGTAGGACGTTAAAATTTGAGGCAGCTGACTTGTAAAACACGGCTCTTCCGACGAATAAGCGGGGAATATAGCCGTAGGGAAATGCCGCTTTACCATTTTAATACCGTAATAAAACTGGCTTATCATGCTTTCGCCCTCCACATCAAACAAATAACTTTGGGCGTAGTCGGGGTTTACATATTCAATATGCGCGGTGCTTACGTTCTGATCGGCAAACAATGCCCTAAAATCGTTATACGCCGCTGAGTCCTTCTTTTTGGTATCATCCCAGGTTTCAGGCTCAATCTCAAGGTTTATCCTCCAATCGGGATGGGCTTTAACCATATCTGCCATAAAACGGGTATTCCAATCGGGATAATGGCCCCAAATACCACCATGATAGCCATCAATAAAATAAGCAGTTTGGGCATGGGCGGTGGTGCTTACAAAAGCTATTAATATCAGCGCAAGCTTTAGTGCCTTACCGCAGTTTGAGCTATGTTTTACAGGATTTGGGGTCATATATAATGCGAATCAAAAGTTAAAAAATAATGTCATTTCGACGAGCCAGCCGGGGTTGTGCAGGCGGAGTGAGGAGAAACCTTTTACGATATTCCTGCAAACTGTGCATATTCGAAAAGTTTTCTCCTCGCGCCCCTCACTATTCCTGCCCTTGCTCGTCGAAATGACATGATTTTATTTTGACTATTGATTGGCATATATAATTTATTTAGCAGCTATATTTTTAAAGGCCAATGAGCGAGTAAGGTATCCTTACACCTTTGGGGCGATAATCGTTCGGGTCTTCAGTACCATCAGGGTTTGAGCATGGCGCCAGGCAAACCGCGCCGGTACCGTCGTTTTTACTGTAAAAGTTTACGCAATAATCAACCAGCAGCTCGTTATGGCCATTGTCAAATTCGGAATGTATGGTGGGGTTGTAATATACCGGGGCATGGCCCTGCTTGTAATCGGGCAGTACATAAACTGTCTTCGCGGTAGTAAACGGGCCTGTGGGACTGTTACTAATCGAGGCGTACATATTACGTGTAGTTACATCGCAGGTAAAGCCAAAATCCATGGTGATGAGCACATATTTCCCATTAACATAGGCAACAGTATTATTATTAGCCGGACCACTGGCAATAACAGCCGCCGATGCTGTGCTTGGGCTTGCCGCCCAGGTACTGCCATCCCAAAAAGTCCATGTAGTAGGGTCGGTTTCAGGAAAACGGGCTACAAAAACACTGGCGCCTATAAAGCCGCCGGTGCCATAAGCATACACATAACCATCGCCGGGCTTTACCATGCCCTCTGAGTAATTAATATTAATCTGGCCCGACATACCCGGAATAACCATATTATTTACCGCCGCAATACTGGTACCGCTGCTTTCGGTAATATCGCACAAGTACTGGTTATCAGCCGAAAGACTGCCAACTGGTACTTCAATATTTTGTACATAAATATGGCTGCCCAACTCTACACCCGGGCCGGGCCATAATAAATTGCCGGCTATCGGGTCGTGAAATATCTGTACGCCGTCGGTTGATATTAAGTTAACTGTTTGGGCAGGGTCCCAGCTATGGCTGGCAGGTTGTATGAGGCCGGAGTTATGATAGTTGAATATCTGGCCACAGACAAACTCGCCATTGCCCAAAACCTGGTTATAAAAAACATCATTTGTTTGCCAAAATACCTTGCCATTGTTTAGGGATGAAGTGAGCGGCACCGAAGCCCCGCCGTCAAAAGCCTCGGAACCGCTGGTACGCTGGAAAAAGCCGACAACCGCATCATCGCGATAACTATCGGCAGCAAGGCCTGTAAACAGCCATTGCTGGTTTTTACCGCCTGTATAGGCTTCCTGCGTTATGGTTGTACCATCTGTAGTAGAAGCTCCGTGATTTGTAACAGCAAGGCCGCTTGCTTTATTTATAATTTTATAGGTATTGGTACCTACCTGTATAACGCTCCAATACTGGGCATCGGTACCATTAGCACGCAACTGGAACAGTACCCCGGCTGCCTGACTGCCGGGCGCATTAATAAGCTTACCGCTGTTAAGGTTCATGATGGTAAAATAGCCATTGGTTTGTTTGCTGAACTGCCACTCCTGCCAACGGCTGGCATTGTTACCAGTCATTAAAGGTTCATCCTGCTGTAACGTGGTGCTATCCTTCACCTTGTCGCCATTGGTGTTAACGCCCGATACCTCAATAGCTTTATTGTTTGCAATACCTATTAAAGCGTAAGCGCCATAGGTTGTTGCCAGCGAAGCAGTATCGGACTTGGTAACAGTTCCCGTAGTGCCGGTTGATGCTTTGATTGCAGTGTTTTTACTGCAGCTTGCAGCTAATGCTATACAAGCTGTGCATAGTAGTAAGTTTCTTTTCATAATTTTATGCAGATGATAGGTTAATTAATCAATTAAAAATCGTTTTAGCATAAGAGGAAGACTAATTCCATAGCTTCGCACAAATGAGTAAACGGTTTTAATTAATGGGAAATAATTGGTTTATGGCAGTAAATTTAAAAACAATACCGAATAAAAGAAACGATTTAGCAAATATTTACATAATTATTTTTTCGCCGGAAAATTACACCCGCGGATGATTACCTTAGCGCAATAAAATTTAAAAATGGCAGCAACAAAACTTACCATAAATAATAACGGCTCGGTAAAAATAGAGGGCGACTTTGAGATAGTAGATATGCAGGGAAATAATTACGGGCTACAGGGCCGTACCATAGTTTCGGTTTGCCGCTGCGGGCTATCAGCCAATAAACCTTTTTGTGATGGTTCGCACAGGGGGCATTTTGAGCATGAAGCTATTGCGTTTGATTTGCCGCCGAAGAAGGTCTAAACGCTTTATTATAATATCGAATAACGAATATTGAATGTCGAACACCGAAGGTTAATACTTCATCATTCAATATTCGATATTCAGTGTTCGATATTAATATTGAACTTGCCTTATAACAATTTAGGTGTACCGCTGCCGCGACCGAAACGGTAGCTTAGGGTTACCTCGTGAGTGGCGTTGTTTACGGCGCCTAAATCGTTAGAGGATATACCGGCCTGGTAGCTGTAGCCAAAACTGAAATCGCTGAAAGTATAGGATAATATCCCCCCTACCTGTTTATCGGTACGGTAGTTTATGCCTATGCCTAAAACGCTTTTAAGATATACGGTGCCCGACACATTGGCCAATACCGGCACACCGCGCGAGTAGGAAACCAAAGATGCAGCCTTAAACCTGATATCGTCTTCGGCACTGGTAATGTAGGCGCCGGAGAAATAATAGTTGTTCCTGAAATAGGCAATATCCTCCACCGAGGCATTGCCCAGGTTACGTACGTTTAGTTCGGGCACAGATAAGCCCAAATAGTAGTTATCGCTAAAATATAATACCGAAAAACCTACGTTGGGTTTGGCTTCCCTTACATCGGTGGTGCTAAACTGCGGGTCATCGTCGGACAGGCTGGAGTAATTTGCCACATATTTGCTAAAGCCTGCGCTGATTGATACGGATAAATAGTTATTATCGGTTAACTGCACCGCTTTGGCAAAGTAGGCGTTAACATCGGTTAAATTTTCAACTGCTACCACATCGTTTTTAACCACTATACCAAACGCGCCATCAATATCATTAAGCGGGATATCGGCATCCAAAAGCAGCGTGGTTGGTGCGCCATCAATACCTACCAGGCGTTTGCTTACCAGGGTATTTATTGAACCCGCCTTATCTAATAACGAATAAGCTGTGTTTAAAGGCGTAAGGTTATTCATGTACTGGGTGTACATAAAAGTTTGCTGTGCCTGCGCGTTTGGTGCATTTAA
>Ga0302303_10000714_pt1 | contig 24919 bp, 15 predicted proteins | sample III_Palsa_E2_1_FD_194542 | JGI IMG/M metagenome (GOLD analysis project Ga0302303, IMG submission 194542) | Peat permafrost microbial communities from Stordalen Mire near Abisko, Sweden - III_Palsa_E2_1 | ecosystem: Environmental > Terrestrial > Soil > Palsa > Peat permafrost | place: Sweden...
TCTTCACCTTGCACAAACGGCGCATCCATAGATACATGGCGACCAGAATTGCTTAACGTATCAGATATTTTGTCAACCGTAGTTTCCAATATATCAGCAAGTTCTTCCGGCGATGGTTCGCGTTCGAATTCCTGCTCTAATTTGGAGAATGCCTTGCTTATTTTACTTAATGAACCTACCTGGTTTAAGGGTAAACGTACAATGCGCGATTGTTCGGCAATAGCCTGTAAAATCGACTGGCGAATCCACCATACGGCGTAGGATATGAACTTAAATCCTTTAGTTTCATCAAAACGTTTGGCGGCTTTAATCAACCCTAAATTACCTTCGTTTATTAAGTCGCCTAAGGTTAGGCCCTGGTTTTGATATTGTTTTGCTACCGAAACAACAAAGCGCAGGTTGGTTTTTGTTAATCGCTCAAGTGCGGCCTGGTCGCCTTCGCGTATTTTTTGTGCTAATATTACTTCTTCTTCGGCTGTTATTAGGTCTACTTTTCCAATTTCGTGAAGATATTTATCAAGTGATTGAGATTCACGGTTGGTTATTGATTGGGTTATTTTGAGTTGTCTCATCTATCTAAAACCTCGATTCTAAACTTGTTTTTTGAAAATTAAACGTGCAAAGCTATCAAATTGTTATTAAATTTTTAACTAAAATAAGTTGTAAAAAATAAGGTATTTATTTGATCTGATGCAATTTATTGCATGGTTTTTGTGGTAAATAAGGTCCCCTGAATATTACAAAGTACTTAGGTCAAAAGTTTCTTTTACCCTGATGCCTTTTTCTGTTTGTTGTAGTGTACAACACTCATTAATAGCATCGTGTTCAAGATACAAAATATATTCTTTCTCCAAAGCCTCTGTTAAAATAATCTTCTTTTCACCAAGTGTCTTCAATGGGAACATGTCATATGCCATCACATAAGGCATCGGTAAATGCCCTACAGATGGCAGCAGATCAGCCATATATAATATTTGTTTGCCTTTATAATTGATGAGTGGCAGCATCATGGCTTCAGTGTGGCCAAAGGCAAATTTTATATGAAAATCTTCGCTAAATTTTACGCCATCTTCGGTGTTAATAAACCGTAACTGGCCGCTATCCTGTATCGGTAAAATATTTTCTTTTAAAAACGACGCCTTTTCACGCTCGTTAGGATTTACCGCCCATTCCCAATGCTCTTTATTGCTCCAGTAAAAGGCATTTCTAAAAGCAGGCCTCAGTTTTTCACCTTGTCGCTCAACCGCGCCACCTACATGATCAAAATGCAGGTGAGTCAGAAATACATCCGTTATATCCTCACGGTGAAACCCTTTCGCGGCTAATGATTTATCCATTGTAGCATCACCATGTAAATAGTAATGTTTAAAAAAAATCTCATCCTGTTTATTACCGATGCCGGTATCTATCAATATCAACCGGTCGCCATCTTCAACCAGCAGGCAGCGCATAGCCCAGGTGCATAGGTTATTTTCGTCGGCAGGGTTGGTTTTGTTCCAAATGGTTTTGGGTACTACGCCAAACATAGCGCCACCATCTAATTTGAAAAAGCCGGTATCAATGGTATGTAGATTCATGATGAGTTGAAAATCAAAAGTGTTAAGTCAAAAGTCAAAAAAAGATTTGAATATCTATCTAAAACAAAAAGATCAATGACGATAAATCATTGATCTTTAATTATCAAAAAAAATGAAAGCTTTTAACTTTACACTTACAAATGGATGCACTCGCCGTATGCTTCGGCGGCAGCTTCCATAACAGCTTCGCTCATAGTAGGGTGAGGGTGTACCGATTTGATGATCTCGTGGCCGGTAGCTTCCAGTTTACGTGCGGTAACTATTTCGGCAATCATTTCGGTAACATTGTGGCCCAGCATGTGCGCGCCTAATATTTCGCCATATTTAGCATCAAAAATCAACTTAACAAAACCATCTTTAGCGCCTGCGGCAGATGCTTTACCAGATGCTGAGAACGGGAATTTACCAATTTTTAGCTCATATCCTGCTTCTCTTGCTGCTTTTTCGGTATAACCTACAGAAGCAATCTCCGGAGCGCAATAAGTACAGCCCGGGATGTTGTTGTAGTTTAATGGTTCCGGGTGATGACCTGCAATTTTCTCAACACAAATAATACCTTCTGCAGATGCTACGTGTGCCAATGCCTGTCCTTTTACAATATCGCCGATCGCAAAAATGCCTTCAACGTTAGTTTTGTAAAAATCATCAACCAATACCTTGCCTTTGTCGGTTTTTACACCAACTTCTTCAAGGCCGATGCCTTCAAGGTTAGTTGATATACCTACCGCCGATAAAACGATCTCAGCCTCTAAAACCTCGATACCGTTAGCGGTTTTAATACTCACTTTACACCCTTCGCCTGATGTATCAACCGATTCAACATTGGCACCGGTCATGATATTGATACCAGTCTTTTTTAATAAGCGGGCTAATTGTTTTGAAACTTCCTCGTCCTCTAAAGGCACAATGTTATCCAAATACTCAACCACGGTAACTGATGTGCCTATAGCGTTGTAGAAATAAGCAAACTCGATACCTATAGCTCCAGAACCAACAACGATCATGGTTTTAGGTTGTTTAGGCAATATCATAGCCTGGCGGTAACCTATTACTTTACGTGCATCTTGTTTGATGTTTGGTAACTCGCGAGAGCGGCCGCCTGTTGCGATAATAATGTTGGTACCGGTAACTTCCTGTGTTGCGCCGCTGTTGGTTTTTACCTCAACAATACCTTTACTTTTTATTTTACCAAAACCGTTTATAACATCAATCTTGTTTTTCTTCATTAAAAACTGAACGCCCTTGCTCATGCCATCGGCAACGCCACGGCTCCTTTTTATAATGCCTTCAAAGTTTACTTCGCCACCATTTACATTGATGCCGTAATCGGCAGCATGGTTTAGGTATTCAAAAACCTGGGCGCTTTTTAGCAAGGCTTTAGTTGGGATACAGCCCCAGTTAAGGCATATACCACCAAGTGATTCTTTTTCAATTATCGCGGTTTTTAAACCAAGTTGGGAAGCGCGAATGGCAGCTACATAACCACCCGGGCCCGACCCTATAACAATTAAATCGTAGTTCATACTTGTATTTATAATGTATTATAATTTACGCAAAGCTAAGTAAATAGCCCGATATGCTAAAATATGCCAGCGGTATTAATGGTGATGCACTATGTGGCATTTAGAAATTGGTGACGTATATATTATAATTTTATTACTAATAGTTAATAAATGTTATTTTAATACATATTATACGTATTTTTTAACATATGACATAGTATTTGATTTGTTTGGTGTTGAATATTTAATAAATGTTAACAGTGATGTAACATTCGTGATACATGCAGCCATTATTTTTGTTGCAATTAACTGACTTTATAACAATCAAACAGCAATCGTATGAGGAAGCGTTTACTTCTACTTCTACTTGTCACGTGTTTAGCATTTGTCACAACAAAAAATGCACAAGCCCAAGGTGTAACAACCGCATCAATTAATGGTAGTGTAACTGATAGCAAGGGCGCCATCCCCGGAGCTACAATTACCATTACGCACATCCCAACAGGTACCGTGTATTCAACCGGTAGCCGTACCGATGGTCGGTTTAACTTAACTAACCTAAGAGTTGGTGGCCCATACACATTTAAAGTAAGCTTTGTAGGTTATGAAGATTACATTGTAGAAGGTATCACCCTTTCAATAGGCCAGGATCAGCATATTGCTGTTGCGCTTAAAGAAAGCAGCACCAATTTACAGGAAGTAAAAGTTGCGGCACAAGGCGGCAAGGTGATCAATTCATCCCGTACCGGTGCACGTGAAACTATTAACCGCCAGCAAATTGATGATTTGCCTACTATTAACCGTTCATTAAGCGATTTTACAAAACTAACTCCATCGGCTAATGGCTTAAACTTTGGTGGCCGCAGTAATTTATTTAATAATATTACTGTTGACGGTGCTTTGTTTAACAACTCATTTGGTTTAGCAAGCACATTAGGCGGCCAAACCAACTCGCAGCCAATTTCGTTAGACGCGATCGACCAGATCCAGGTTGATATTGCTCCTTATGACGTTCGCCAGGGTAATTTTACCGGCGCTGGTGTAAATACGGTAGTAAAATCGGGTACTAATCAATTTAAAGCAACGGTTTATGATTATTTGCGCAGTACCGGCCTTACCGGTTACCAGGCAGGTGATGTAGACGTTACTAAAACACCATTTAACTATCATCAGGTTGGTGCAAGTTTTGGCGGGCCGATCATCAAGAATAAATTATTTTACTTCGTATCCGGCGAGGAAGAACGCATCAGCCAACCGGCAACACCTTATGTTGCTACAGGTTCAGGAGCAGGTGGTTCGGTGTCCCAGGCAAAAGCATCAACGCTCGATTCTATTAAGCAATATCTGATATCTAAATATAACTATAACCCGGGTGCATACCAAGGTTACAGCTATCAAACTTACAGCAATAAAGCAACTGTTAAAATTGATTGGAATATCGACAAAAACAATACTTTAAGTGCTAAATACTTCTATTTAAAATCATTTGGAGATCATCCACCAAGCAACTCAGGTGTATCAAACTCAAACGGTGTTACCAGTGTTGGTTATGGCAGCACGCGTGATGCAAGTGTAACCAGCCTTCCTTTTTATGGTGCAGGTTACCGTATCAACAATAACTTTAATATCGGTATTATTGAGTTGGATAGCCGTTTAAGCAGTAACTGGTCAAACAGGGCAACTGTTGGATATTCTGCATTGCGCGATTATCGTACATCATTAGGTGATTCTAATATCCCTATGGTTGATATTGGCAACAGTACATCAGAAGGTACTGCTACAGACGTAGTTAAATCAACCGCTGTTGAAACCAGTTTTGGTTACGAGTTATATACAGCTAATAATATTTTAACAACCAACATCGGCCAGTTTTCTGATGATTTAACTTATTACTCGGGCAAGCATGAGTTTACTTTTGGTACAAGCGACCAGTTACAAAGCTATACCAATGGTTTTGCGCCAGACTATAATGGTTTATATACCTATAATTCTGCTTATGATTTCTTGCATGGTTTAGCTGCTGCTGCCTACACGGTAAGATATTCAGCTACCGGATCATTCCCGTTTGCAAAAATAAAGGCTGGTATTTATAGCGCATATGCCCAGGACAAATACCATGTAACCGACGATTTAAGGGTAACCTATGGTATCAGGGCCGATTATGATGCATTCCCAACAAGTTTGCCTGATAATACAAATGTAACTGGCCTAACCTTTCAACAAGGTATCCAGGTAAATACATCGGTATTGCCTGAAAACCGTGTACAATTATCACCACGCGCCGGCTTTAACTGGGATGTATATGGTGATGGTAATACCCAGTTACGCGGTGGAACCGGATTATTTGCTGGTACAGTTCCTTTTGTTTGGATCTCAAATCAGGCATCAAATAATGGTGTGTTGTTTGGATCATATACTGTAGTTAAAGGTGCAGCCGGAAATACCGCTGCTCAAAATGCACAGTTAGTTTTTAATCCGAATGTTAATGCTAATCACCCTATCGGTGCACCGGCAAATACATCATACGAGCTTGATATAACAGATCCGCATTTAAAATACCCTAAAGTATTCAGAACAAACATCGCTTTAGATCAAAAACTGGGTTGGGGTATTATAGGTACAATTGAAGGTGCTTACACTAAAGATATCGATGCGATTTACACCGAAAATTTAGTACTTTCTGATGGCTATGCAACCTTACCTAATTCAGGTGGTCAAATTCGTTATACATCAAAAAACACTACGCCGGCAGCATCAGCAGCAACCGCAGCTGATCCATCAATTACCGGTTTATATTATCTTACCAATACAAATAAAGGTGATTCATATTTTGTTACCGGCCAGTTGCAAAAAACATTCAGCAGCGGTTTCTATTTTAACGTAGCTTATACCCATAGCGGGTCGCAGGATGTGAATGACGGTGGTTCAACTGCCAGCACTATCTGGAGTTCACGTTATGTAGCCGGTAACCCTAATGGCGATAACTTATCAAACAGTTCTTATGTACAGCCAAACCGTGTTATAGGTTCATTAATCTATAAAAAAGATTATTTTGGCCATGGCGCAACCTCTTTAGGCTTAATATTTGAAATGGCAAATAATGGTGCCGTATCATACATCACCAGTGGTGACCCCAATAATGATGGTGCAACCAACGACTTAATGTACATTCCTAAAAATCAGGGTGACATTATTTTAGTACCAGATGCGTCAACTAACCCGGGTACAGCTCAAACACAGTGGAACCAGTTGAGTGCTTTCATTAATCAGGACAAATATTTAAAAAGTCATGAGGGCCAGTTTGCACAAAGAAATGGTGTAATTTTACCATACTATAAAAGGTTTGATTTTAAAATCATCCAGGACTTTTATGTAATGGCGGGTCATTCAAAAAATACCATCGAAGTATCGTTTGATATTATTAACGTAGGTAACTTGGTAAACAAAAACTGGGGCTTATACCAGGATTCGTTTAACGGATTTAACTCTGGTGCTACAACCATACTTCACTATGTTGGGTTAAATTCATCTGGTGTACCAACCTATTCATTCCCGTTATTAAATAAAACAACAAATACGCCTGTTACCTCATCGTTTATTAATGATGTGTCACAACTATCTCGTTTTCAGGCTCAGTTAGGCTTAAGATATATATTTAACTAAAGCTTTCTAACTACTACAAACAAAAAAGCCGGCAATTGCCGGCTTTTTTGTTTGTAGTAAATTCGGGCTGTAATTATAAATTACAAATATGTGTAAATGTTGTAACAATGGTCACATAATTGTAATTATTATGTTACAATGCAACAATGTTAAGAAATTGCTAATTTTATAAAGTGCGATATTTATATTGAAAACAGGCTTTTTTTGATATTCTTAGCAGTTATTCACTGCAATGTTGATAATTATTCAACTTTTGTTAACACTAAGTTAACTTCAACTCCGTCATTACAAATTATCTTTGACCCAATTAATTGATTTCATTATTTATTTAAAAACAAGCAAGTATGAGGAAGTATTTACTTTCGTTATTCATTTCCGTTTTTACTATGTGTGTTGCATTTGCGCAGGTTGCAAGTGCCCAAATACGCATAACCGGTAAAGTAATTGATACTATAACGCATGAGCCAATGATTGGTGCAACAGTTTTAGTAAAAGGAACAACCGTAGCAACCCAGGTTTCATTAGATGGAACATTTAAACTAAAAGTGCCTGAAGGCAGCCATACCTTAACGGTAAGCTTTGTTGGTTATGTTAGCCAAACAATAGCCATTGGTAGCAGCGATCAAAACTTAGGCCTTATCTCATTAGTGCCAAATTCATCTAACATGAAAGAGGTTGTTATCACTGGTGACATAGCCATCGATAGAAAAACTCCGGTTGCGGTTACAACCATCGGCCCCGAATTTATTGAAGAACACATCAGTAACGGCGATATTCCTGAGCTACTGCAAGGTATACCGGGCGTTTTTGCTACACAAGCTACCGGTGGTTACGGTGATGGCCGTGTTAGTATCCGTGGTTTCTCAAGTAAATCAGGTAATGGTAACGTTGCGTATACTATTAATGGTATCCCGGTAAATGATCCGGAAACAGGCGCAATTTATTTCTCTGATTTTTCTGGTATTACTGATGCAACTCGTTCTATACAGGTTCAACGTGGTTTAGGTGCTTCAAAAGTTATTGTACCTTCATTTGGTGGTACTATAAACGTTACAACTAAAACTACCGATCAACAAGCCGGAGGGTTTATATCTCAAACTCTTGGTAGCGATGGTTTCAACAAAACTGCTATTCAGGTATCAACAGGTTTACAACCAAATGGCTGGGCTGCAACTTTTGCAGGTAGCAAAACAGAAGGCGCGTATCCTTTTGATGGATCAAACTTTTTAGCTTATAACTATTTCTTTAACCTTTCTAAACAGTTAAGTCCTACCCAAACTTTGGCATTAAACATAGTTGGTTCACACCAAACTCACGGGCAAAGACCAGAGGAAGCGTTAGATCCTAATACAACTGCCAATACGCCAGGTTACCTTGGTGCACCACAGGGCGTAAATTGGAACACATGGTATGGTTATAAAGATGGAAAAACATACAATCCTTATAACAACACTTATAGTGAACCAATTATATCATTAAACCACGAATGGCAAATTAATGCCAAATCAAGCTTATCTACTGTACTATATGTAATAATTGGTAACGGTAACGGCGGTGGTATTAATGGCACATCAAGCCAGTATTACAGTGTAAACTCTTTACCAAGATCAGGTGGAATTTACTCGCCTATTAATTATAGTGCTATTGAAGCTTACAATGCTGCAAACCCAACCGGAGCATCACTTACTTATGCATTAGCATCTGTTGATGACACACGTTGGTACGGCTTAAGAAGTACTTACAGAACTACATTCGCTAAGTATATCGACCTTTCTGCTGGTGTCGATCTGAAATATTATCAAGGTAACCACTATGATCAAGTTACCGACCTATTAGGTGGTCAGTATGTATCATACCCTTATACTGGTAACCCTGCATTGGGTAAAACAGGTGGTAATATTAATGATCCTTCTGGTCAGGTTGGTGTTAATGGCCTTATTGATTATCATAATATTGATGATATTGAAGCAGGCGGCGCATTTGCACAGGCAGAATATTCAAAAAATAATTTCTCGGCATTTGCCACTGTATCAGGTGAAGAAGATGCTGATAGAAGACAAGATCCTTTTGATTATTTAAATGGCGACCCTGCACAAACAAGCCGTTGGGTTAACTTTACAACATACCAGGCTAAAATAGGAGCTAACTACAACCTTAACTCGCAAATGAACGTGTTTGCAAATGTGGGTTATTTAACAAAGCCACCTTATTTTGGCACTGTATTCCAGGATTATACAAACAAGATTGACACCAAAAGTGTTGACGAGAAATTGTTAGCTTATGAATTAGGTTACAATTTTAAAATTTCAACATTTAGCGCTAAAATTAACTTGTTTAGAGAAAGCTATAATGACAGGTCTTTTGCTTCTTCTTATTCGGATCCTACTACAGATCAAATCTACACAGCAAACATTACTGGTGTTGATGAAATGCACCAGGGTGTTGAAGCTGATTTAAATTTCAGGCCAGTTCAGCAAATATTAATAGGCGGTACAGCTACTATAGGTGATTATTACTATACTCAAAATTCAGGCGCGGTAAATGTTTTAAGTAACACAGGTGCTGTAGTTGCTACTGTTAAATCGGTTGATTTGAAAAATGAAAAAGTAGGCGATACCCCACAAGATATGTATTCAGCATTTGTTGAGGTAAAAGTTATACCTCAGTTAAAGATCGGTGCTCGTGTTCTTTATTATACTAATTACACTTCTTATGTTCCTTTCCAAGAATATACTACTCCTAACCAACATCCATATGTAGTTCCTAATTACGCAATCTACACCATGTATGCATCTTACAAATTTAAAATGGCTGGTTTTGATTCAGAACTTATTGGAAACGTAAATAACTTATTAAATTCAAAAGTTATAACTGACGCTGAAGATCCAGCTGGTACTGGAGTTGTATCAAATGTTTTGGTTGATTGGTTAAACCAAAGAACTTTCACAACAACTTTAAAAGTTAGATTTTAATTTATAAAATATTATAGTGATGAGAATGAGAAAGATAAATTATTTATTAGCCTTTGTAGCATTGGCTTTTACAGCGTGTCAAAAAGAACCCGCGTTGCATTCGGTTGCGCAGATCCCAGCAGATGCTACGCAACAAACATTAACGTTAACATTACAAAGCACCGATTATAAGGAGCTGCCATCTACTAATTATGCATCTACAGCTTTTAGCTTTAAAAATGGCACCGATGCGCAAAGTGGTATAGCAACAATTTTAAATGCTGAATATCCGGCAGCTGCTAATAAATCAACAGCCGCGGTTACTTATACACAATCACCTACTTCATTTACAGAAGCTGATAGTGTAATTAAGGATGATTCGTATACTTTAACTGCTGCAGATTATTTGTTATTACCTGGAAATAAATACACAGATTTTACAATCGCTCAGGTATTGCAATGGTTGCCTTATAAATTCCCGGGAGTGACAAATGGTACATTAAAATTGCTTACATGGACAATCTATCCTGCAGCTACAACCGGCTCTCCGGTAATGCCATATTCGTTTTTATTTGTTAATGGCGCATGGCAAGCAATATATACTGTGCAGCCAACTCAATACACTGCTTTAGGTATTGGTAAATATGATGAGTTTACCACGGCTTTCACCAACCTGCCACAAACTTTAGGCGCGCTGGTTAGTACTGACGTAACTGTTACTGACACTGTTAAAACAGGTGATATAATTTATGTAAGTTATAACTATTATATAAGCTCAACAGCTGATTACCAAAGGATACAACCATTAGAATATAATGGAACTAAATTTGTAGTGCCATATAGCTACCCGGTAACTATAAACTTTATAAAAACAAATGGTGCCTGGGCTTATGTACAACCATTACCTGTGATAGGACATACGCTTACTGCGGCTGATATTACATTAATCGCAGGATCAGGAACAGCAACAGGTGCTTCAAGTTCTGTATTAGCCAACCTTGGCAGCTACAGCGATTTTGAAAGTGCATGGACACCAGCTGAACTTGATTTAGCCTTTATATTGGTATTAAAAGCTGATTACACAGCTCCGGTAACTAATACTAATTATCAAGTAACTTATAACGCTTATATTGGCGGTGGAGACGTACCAACAACGTACAGCTTCCAATGGAACGGTACTGCATGGGTTGCTCAACAATAATAATTGATCATTCCATATAAAAAGAAAGGCCCCGAAATTCGGGGCCTTTCTTTTTATAAATATTTTAGAAATTAATAAGTAAACTCGCCGTATTCAGATCGTATAGTTACCTGTTTTTTATCGGCAGCCTCAACACGGCCAACTATTTGCGCATCTACATTAAAGCTTTTCGATATTGCAATCAGGTCTTCGGCAATCTCTTGCGGAACATATAACTCCATACGGTGGCCCATATTAAATACCTTATACATTTCCTGCCAACTGGTTTTTGATTCTTCCTGTATCAATTTAAATAAAGGTGGAACAGGGAACAAGTTATCTTTAATAATATGCAAATCATCTATGAAGTGCAGAACCTTTGTTTGCGCGCCACCGCTGCAATGCACCATGCCATGTATCTGGCTGCGGTAAGCATCGAGCATTTTTTTGATGATAGGCGCGTAGGTACGGGTAGGAGATAATACCAATTTGCCTGCGGTGATAGTTTTGCCATCGCCAATCTCAACCAGGTCGGTTAGCTTTTTGCTGCCTGAAAATACAAGGTCGTAAGGTACAGCCGCATCATAGCTTTCAGGATATTTTTCGGCTATTGACTTATCAAATACATCATGCCTTGCCGAGGTAAGTCCGTTTGATCCCATGCCACCGTTGTATTCGCTTTCATAAGTTGCTTGCCCATACGAAGCTAAACCTACGATCACATCACCCGGCTGAATAATATGGTTTGAGATAACCTCATCACGTTTCATACGGCAGGTTACGGTAGAGTCTACAATAATGGTTCTCACCAAATCACCCACATCAGCAGTTTCCCCACCGGTAGAATAAATCCCTATTCCCGCATTACGTAATTCGGCTAAAATTTCTTCGGTACCATTAATAATAGCCGCAATCACTTCACCAGTTATCAGGTTCTTGTTTCTGCCGATGGTAGATGATAATAAAATGTTATCAATAGCACCAATGCATAGCAAATCATCAAGATTCATGATGATGGCATCCTGGGCTATACCGCGCCATACGGAGATATCGCCTGTTTCTTTCCAATAAGTATAGGCTAATGATGATTTTGTACCTGCACCATCAGCATGCATAATATTGCAGTACTGCTCATCGCCGGTTAAAATATCAGGAACTATTTTACAGAAAGCTTTTGGGAAAATGCCTTTGTCAATATTTTTAATTGCATTATGTACATCATCTTTTGATGCAGATACGCCTCGGAGATCATATCTTTGCGGAGAAATCATGGGCAAATATACTGCTTATTAATTTTTATCAAACCAAAAACACTACTTTGAAATATCCCGGTTATATAAAATTCGCAAAAAGAGCAGCCAACAGGATAAATAAATGGCGATTAAAACGAAACATACAACGTAATTTCCTGATCTATTGTAGCGTTGTAGTAGGCTTTTTAGGTGGCCTTTCTGCTATTTTATTAAAATACGTTGTAAGTATTATGGAAGAGCTAAGTAAAGATATTGCAGCTCACCTTTACTACCATATAGCTTATGCCTTTTTACCAGCCTTGGGCATTTTGCTAACTGTTTTTTACCAGCATGTCATCAATCGCGATCATATTGAAAAGGGGATAGGTAAAATCCTGATCAACATTAAAAGAAACCGCTCAAATATTAAGATAAATAACGTTTATGCACACTTGGCAACAAGTTCGTTAACAGTTGGTTTTGGTGGGTCATCAGGCTTGGAAGCACCGATTGTATGCATGGGTGCAGCTTTGGGTTCAAATACCGGTAAGTTTTTTAATCTTAGCCCGTACGAAAAAACAGTATTGATAGCTGCTGGTGCATCCGCAGGTATAGCCGCCGTATTTAATAGCCCGATTGCGGGAGTATTGTTCTCCTTAGAAATATTGATCGGTGAAATAACCATTCCAACATTCATCCCTTTGCTAATTGCTTCGGCAACGGGAGTGGTGGTATCAAAATTATTATACTCAGGGCAGTTATTTCACCTGGCTACAGATGGCTGGAAACTGGATGCTCTGCCATTTTATGTGGTTTTGGGATTATTCAGCGGTTGGATCTCGGTATATATATCCAAAGTTGCAGGTATGCTTGAAAAAGGCATATTTAAAAAATATAACCGTTATCAACGCGCGTTGGCAGGCGGCCTAATACTAGGCCTTATTATTATGATATTCCCGGCGTTGTTTGGTGAAGGATATTCGCACTTACAGGATATTTTTAACGGCAATATAACCTCGCTAAAAAACGAAACATTGTTTAGTACTTGGCTAATACAGCCATTGGTCATGTTGTTATTTATAGCATGCCTTGTATTAATGAAGATAGTAGCTGCAGGGATCACGATAGGTTCGGGCGGTAATGGCGGTACATTTGCGCCAACTATGTTTACGGGGGCATTCCTGGGGCTATTTGTTGCCTTTGCTGCAAATCAAACGGGGTTAGTACATCTAAATACCAGTAACTTTATAGCCGTAGGTATGGCTGGCGCCTTAAGTGGCGTGATGCATGCACCATTAACAGCTATATTTTTGATTGCAGAAATTACAGGCGGTTATGTGTTATTTATTCCATTAATGATTGTTTCTGCAATATCTTATGTGATATCGCGCATCTACAATCCATACAATATGTATTGGGCCGAATTGATACATGAACAAAATCTTAGACCAGAGCAGGATTTTACGATGCTTGACGCGATACGGCTGGACAGTATTATTAATAAAACTTTTACCGCGGTAAATAAATCAACCCCAATTGCTGAATTTTACCAGCTTCTGTCAAAAAGTACAGCAAATGTTTTCGCCGTGTTAGATGATGAAGGCGAATTGGACGGAGTGATTTTAATGGACCAGGTGCGTAAACAAATGTTTAATCAAAAATCGTCGATAACAACAGTTGAAGAGATCATGACACCACCACCAACAGTTATTGATTATTATCAACCGGTAAGCAGTGTGATGGAAGTTTTTGATGCAATTGATGCCTGGCAATTGCCGGTTGTTAGGGATGGTGAATTTATTGGCTTTATATCTAAATCGGCGCTATTGGCACAATACCGCGATTTGATTATCAAACAACATAGGGAAACCGATTTGTTTGCGAAAGTCTAAACCATGATTAAACGGATTTAAGGATATCAATATCCTGGAAATCGCATAAATCCGTTTAATCTCGGTTCAGATTATATAAACAACAATTCTCTAAATTTAGGCAGCGGCCATACCGAATCATCAACCAATTGCTCCAGCTTGTCTACATGGTAGCGGATTGGCTGGAAATAGGTTTTTACTTTTTCATCATAAGCAATTGCCTTATCGCGTAAGTTTTCGATGGTATTTGCTTTTTTGCGTTCCTGCACCATGGCATCTACATCAGTTCTGATGGCGTTAATATGTTCAGATATTTTGGTGATGATATCCAGTTGTGTCTTGTACAGGTCGGCTGATAAACCAAGATCTTTTAAGCCCTTAACGTTTTCGATTAACTTGGTTTGATAGGATAGGGCAGCAGGTAGAATAATGTTATTAGCCAACTCACCCATTACACGGGCTTCTATTTGTAGTTTCTTATAAAAGCTTTCCAGTAATATTTCATGGCGGGCATGAGCTTCGCGACTGGTAAATACACCTGTTTCTCTATATAATGCCTCTGATTTTTCAGATATCAACACATCAAGCGCTTTTGGTGTGGTTTTAAAGTTTGATAGGCCTCTTTCTTCGGCTTGTTTTTCCCAATCATCACTATAGCCATTGCCTTCAAAACGGATACGTTTTGATTCCTTTATATACCTTTTAATAATAGTAAGGATGGCTACATCTTTTTTCTCGCCTTTTTTAAGCAATTTATCTACATCAACCTTAAACTTTTTAAGCTGATCGGCTACTATTAAGTTAAGCGTAGTCATTGGTGCTGCCGAGTTAGCTGATGATCCCACCGCACGAAACTCAAACTTATTACCTGTGAAAGCGAACGGTGAAGTACGGTTTCTATCGGTATTGTCTTTTAATATCTGTGGTATTTTAGGGATACCCTGCCATAGTAAGGCATCGTCTTTAATAATTTTGCTGATACGTGATGTTTCTATCTCATCCAAAACATCGGTTAGCTGGCTGCCTAAAAATATCGACATGATAGCTGGCGGCGCTTCACTAGCCCCTAAGCGATGATCATTATTTACCGATGCGATTGAGGCCCTCAGCAAATCCGCATGTTCATATACCGCCCTGATGGTATTTACAAAGAATGTAAGGAACATCAGGTTGTTTTTAGGCGTTTTGCCTGGAGATAGTAAGTTTTTACCTGTATTGGTTATCAACGACCAGTTGTTATGCTTTCCTGAACCATTAATACCTGCATAAGGTTTCTCATGAAGTAGCACTTTAAAGTTATGGCGTTTGGCAACCCTGTCCATCAAATCCATTAAAAGCTGATTGTGATCGATGGCCAGGTTTATTTCTTCATATACAGGCGCACATTCAAATTGTGACGGCGCAACCTCGTTATGGCGGGTTTTAAGTGGGATACCTAATAATAAAGCTTCAGTCTCCATGTCCTGCATAAAAGCATAAGCACGCTCAGGTATCGACCCAAAGTAATGATCCTCTAATTGCTGGTTTTTAGCCGACATGTGCCCGAATAAAGTACGGCCGGTTAAATGCAGATCGGGGCGTGCATTATATAAGGCTAAATCAACCAAAAAATACTCCTGCTCAATACCTAATGATGCATTTACTTTTTCAATACTTTTATCAAAATAGTGGCAAACATCAATTGCGGCCTTATCTAAAACGCTAAGCGCTTTTAATAATGGTACCTTATAATCTAATGCTTCGCCGGTATAGGATACAAATACGGTAGGTATACATAATGTACGCGACATGATAAATGCCGGTGACGATGGGTCCCATGCAGTATAACCACGGGCCTCAAAGGTATTGCGTATACCGCCGCTCGGGAAACTGGATGCATCCGGTTCTTGCTGCGCAAGGGCATCGCCCGAAAACTTTTCAATCCCGCTGCCATTTTCTGAGGGTTCGAAAAAAGCATCATGCTTTTCGGCAGTAGAACCTGTTAATGGCTGAAACCAATGTGTATAATGTGTAGCACCTTTACCTAATGCCCACGATTTCATAGCCGAAGCAACTTGTTCTGCCATATCGCGGGGGATAGGTTCGCCTTTTTCTATAGAATTGATAATTCCCTGGTATGCATCTGTAGATAGATACTCCTTCATTTTCTTTTTATCGAAAACATTGGCACCAAAAAAATCGGATATTTTTTGAAAAGGTATTTTTACTTCAGGGATGGTCCTGCTTTGTACAGCCCGGAGTGCTTGAAATCTGATATTGGACATGTAAAGGATTTTTAATTATTCGGTTAACATCAAAAATAGAATTATCATTTTAATTATTCACTTGTTTTAAATGAAATTAAAAATGCATGTAAACTTTTTATAAAACCAAAATCCAGACATTTTATGAATTAATGTTCGTTTTTTGCCTGAGAAAAGAAATTTAGTTGGGTTTTTTAAGAGAATTCATATTATTATTTGGTAAAAATGATAAAAATAGAACGTTATTGATTGTAAAATGCTGTATTGGTGTAATTTGGATTGTTAATTTTATAATTACTTTTTGTTAAGGAATAAAAACTTATCAAAATTGTGCTTAAAACAACTACGTTTTTTTAAATAATGGTAAATATTTAAATTTTAACAATTTTTTTAATGTTAAAATTTGTTTTTGTTAAATTTCATGTATAATTTTATGAAAGTTTTAATAAAAGGGATTATTTATTTATGCTTTTGATAAAACTAATTCAAAAACTGACCCATTTCACACAAAAAAACGTAACCCACTTGCGTTTTTATACATAATTTTTAAAACAATCAAAATCAAACTAAATTAACAAACAAACAATGAAAGTAAACTCTACAAAACAAAGCTTGGTTAGCTTGCTCAAGCAGCTAACACGGTCTAATTGGAAGCTTGGGGCAACTGTTTTTACAGGCAAGATGCTTGGATTGCTAGCTGTATTAATTGCAATAGTAACATTGCCCGGCTTGCTTGGAACATCAGCACATGCAGCTGCAGCAGCTCCACCTAAACCAACCGATCTGGAAACATCAATGATGAATTCGATCAACACTGCATGGACATTGGTTGCAGCATTCCTTGTATTTGGTATGCAGGCTGGTTTCGTAATGCTTGAAGCAGGTTTTGCACGCAAACGCGAAACTGTGAACGTATTGATGGAATGTATGTTTGATACTTGCCTTTGCGGTATCTTATTTTACGCAATAGGTTACGCATTTATGTTCGGCTGGGGCAATGGCTTTATTGGCTGGCATGGCGATCCTGCAGGTAAAATCACAGGGTCATGGTTCTTCTTACAAAATTTACCAGATACCTATAGCGGTACGGGTATCCCTGTAATTGCACACTGGATATTTCAATATGCTTTTGCTGATACTTGCTCAACCATTGTATCAGGTGCGATGATAGGCCGTACAAGTTTCCGTGGAGATATTCTTTACTCTATCGGTATCACAGGCTTTATCTATCCAATCATTGGTCACTGGGCCTGGGGTCCTGATGGCTGGTTAGCTGTAATGGGTTCAACCGGGCATTTCTATGCTTCTTTAGGTCAAGGTTTCCGCGATTTTGCAGGTTCAACAGTGGTACACACCATTGGTGGCGTTGCTTCACTTGCCGGCGCTATTGTATTAGGCCCACGCTTAGGACGAATATTTGCACGGGATGATAAAGAAAAAGGCGGCATGCCACCGGGACACAATATGTTAATGGCCGCTGTGGGTACATTTATACTTTGGTTCGGCTGGTATGGTTTTAACCCGGGCAGTTCACTTTCGGCTATGGACGCTCAAGGTATCGGTCGTATTGCTACCAATACCACACTTGCAGCTTGCTCTGGCGGTATGATAGCTATGTTTGCCGCGCTATGGTGGGGTAATACCAAAGGTAAATTTGATTTAGGATTTACACTTAACGGTACTTTAGCAGGCCTTGTTGCTATTACTTGCCCTTGTTATTGGGTAAGCCCGCTTGGCGCGTTATTATTAGGCGCAGTAGCTGGTTTGGTAGTGTTTGGCGGCATGTATTTATTAGAGTGGTTACGTATTGACGATCCAGTTGGAGCTGTATCTGTACACGGCTTAGCTGGTATATGGGGTACACTTTCATTAGGTTTATTTGCTTCAGGCCAATATGGTATCACAGGCCCAACAGGCGCTGATAACACTACTCCAAACTTGGTAACAGGTGTATTTTATGGTGGCGACTGGAGTGTATTTAAAGCTCAGGCCATAGGTACATTTACAATTGCGATAGCTGTATTTGTAGTAACCTTTATCATGATGTATGTAGTTAACAAATTACCACATCCATGGAAACTACGTGTAGAAGAACACGGTGAACTAAGTGGCCTTGATATATTTGATCACGGCATGGAAGTTTACCCGGCACAAGATGATGAAGTAAGCATAACCGGCTTATTTGAAACTACCACTGTGTCTGCATAATTATCACAATTATTAATCCTGTACGGGCCCACCCGTACAGGATTTTAACTCCCTCAAATTTATTAATGTGTACAAATCTGTCATTGGTTTTTGACAGAATGGGCTTTCTTTTGCTTATGATTTCATAACCCAATAAATCATAACTAATTAAAAATAAGGTTCTTATTGTGCGCTTAATTATATGGTGTCCTCCGGTACAGGATGCCCTGAACTAATATTGTACTTATTTTTTAAAATCAACCTTCAACAATTAACCCTATTAACAATTTTCAAAAATGAAAAAGAAATTTTTACTTTTATTACTTGCCGCATCTGCCTTTAGTTTTACTTCAAAAGCCCAGGACACAGTTAAAACCACCGCTGATGCTCCTTTAGTTCTTTACGGATCTGTTGACACTTATTATAAAGATGATTTTTCAGGCCATAGCAACATCCCTACCAGTTTCGCGTCAGATAATAATTCAGTGTCAATCGGTATGTTTGATCTCGGTTTAAAGAAAACCGTAGGCAACGCGTCATTTGTTGGCGAGATATCTTTTGGCCCACGAGGTCAGGAGCAATCATTACCTGACGGTGGTGATTACCATATCCAAAATTTATATGTTTCATACAACCTAACCTCTAAATTAAATGCAACCGCTGGGTATATGTCAACATTTATAGGTTACGAAGTGATCTCTCCGGCATCAAACTTTAACTATTCTACCTCTTACTTATTCACTAACGGTCCGTTCCAAAACGCTGGTTTTAAATTAACTTATACCTTTAGCGATAAAGTAAGTTTAATGGCCGGTATATTTAATGATGAGTGGAATGCTTACACTTCACAGCACGACGTTTCAACATTTGGTGCACAGTTAACTATTACACCGGTAAAAAACTGGACTGCATACTTAAATGTTGCTACAGGCCCAACTTCGGGTACCGAATTTGATTTAACTACCGCTTACCAAATAACCAGCGCATTTAAATTGGGCTTAAATGCTGCCAGCTTTACACCGCCGCATTATGGTGGTGGTTTTGATGGAGTTGCTTTATACCCTCAGTTAGCTGTATCAAAAGTGGTTACAATTGGTTTAAGAGAAGAATATTTTAAAGCTAAAACCGAAGATGAATTATCAACTTATGTACTTGCAGGTCCGCTTCCTGGTGGTTCGGTATTGGGCTCAACTTTAACAGCTAATATTAAAGCTGGTCCATTAACTTTTATTCCAGAAGTTAGACTTGATAATGTTAACAAACAACAATACTCTACATTCACTAACAGCAGCTTAGCACCAACAACAAGCGCTTCGCAATTTGTATTAGCAGCAGTTTACGCATTCTAAACACAACCAAATCACAATTATTAATAAGAAGCCGCCCGTATTCGGAGCGGCTTTTTATCTTTATAACATGAAAAAACTATTTGTCGCTTTATTATGCTTATTCGCGGTTAAATCTGCAAGGGCTCAAAAAGACTTATTGTCATTTGATGAGCACAATAAATATATTTATTACCAGGTTGTAGAGCAACCGGGCCTGATTACTGATACCTTTCAAAATCGTGCTCTATATTTTTTAAAGATCAATTATCCTAAAAATAAGATCGATAAAAGCGAATCGCCTGCGGTAATTACCGGTACGGGGAAATTGTTAATGCTTTCGGGATTATCAGTAGCAAAGCATATTGACGGAGAAATTAACTATACTTTTAATATAGAATATAAAGACCAGAAATACAGGTATTGGCTAACCAATTTTATTTTTACACCTTATAAGATTGATCGTTACGGCAACTCCGTTCCAGAGCCGGGGGTGGATATTCCTTTAGAGGATGGGGCTTCAAAATTAGAGAAAGCACAGGCGGGTTCTTATCTCGACCAAACCGGCAAATACAGCAAAGCCTTTGGCGAAAAGCTAAAGCAATATATGTTAATGATATCTGCCGCGCCTGTTAAGGTTGATAAGAAAAAAGTTATCTCAACAAAAGATTGGTAATAAGCTATTTAACATACTTTTAACAAAGCTGCATAAAAAATATGTAGCTTTTTTTATGGAATTAACTCAAGTATTGCATCCTATGTTAAAAAGTGTTAAACCAAGGCGGATTTAATACGTATAATAAAATATAAAATAGGTAAAAACGTTTTATATAAAATTTAATTTCATAAACCATGCTTATTTCAAAATTTGATTTGTACAAGTCTGAGTGGCTCGAACTTGTATTTGACGACAGAAACAAGAATTATGGCGCCTACGAATTAAGGCAGCATTATGGGCGAACAATGGTAAAAGCGATGGCTATTACTTTTGTTACGATTATTTCAGGTGCGTTAATTATTGGAGTTTTAATTAAACCGGTTGTAAAAAATGTTGCCGAGGTTGTGATGCACCCGACTCACATTATGAACTATGTGAAACCACCGGTGGTGATACCACCAAAGCCAATTGTACATGTTCAACCTGCATCAGTTGCAAAACCGGCTGCCGCCGCGCCAGTTGCAATGCATAAATTTATAGCGTTTGTGCCAACTGTAGACAATAAGGCTGTAGAACCGCCAAAAATAACCGCATTGTCTGGGGCAATCGGTCCGGTTGAAGTTAAAGGTCCAGTAAGTAATGCACCTACTGTAGATAAAGGGGCTGGGCCTTCAATATCTAACGGAACAGAAACGGTACCATTTGTTGATCTTGAGGTAATGCCTGAACCATTCGGTGGGGCAACTACCTGGTCTAAATTTTTAAGTAAGAACTTACGCTATCCTGAAATGGCTATAGATCAGCATATTCAAGGTAAAGTATGGGTGAGCTTTATAATTGAAAAAGACGGCACGCTATCTAACTTTAAGGTGGTAAAAGGGGTTGGTTATGGTTTGGATGAGGAAGCATTACGTGTTTTAAAGCTGGCACCAGCCTGGAAACCAGGCATACAAAATGGCCAGCCGGTTAGGGTGCAATATAATATCCCCATCAATTTTCAATTAACAGACGAGCAATAAGCCGGGACAATTATATAGGTGAAAGGATAAAGGTAAAAGGCGAAATCTTTTTATTGATGTCCTTTTGCCTTTTTGTATTTTACAGGTATTAATTACCTTTCTCCAATAAGCTTTCACCTTTTACCTAAGTATATCTTTTAGCTTTCCGCCTTTTTCTCTACCTTTGCACATCCTTTCAAATAAATTACAAAACATTGGAGCACCTGGAATTAACCACCGTTGAAACCGCCAAAGATTTAGGCCTTTTACCCGAAGAATACGATCGTATAAATGAGATACTGGGCCGCGTACCCAACTTTACCGAGCTATCAATTTTCTCGGTTATGTGGAGCGAGCATTGCTCATACAAAAACTCAATTACCTGGTTAAAAACTTTACCCAAAGATGGCCCGCGTATGCTGGCTAAAGCCGGTGAAGAAAATGCCGGTTTAGTTGACTTGGGCGATGGCATTGGTTGTGCTTTCAAAATAGAATCACACAATCACCCTTCAGCATTGGAGCCTTATCAAGGTGCTGCAACAGGTGTAGGCGGTATTAATCGCGATATATTTACCATGGGTGCAAGGCCAATCGCGCAGCTAAACTCATTACGTTTTGGTGATCTTTCACTTGATCGTACCAAATGGTTGGTTAAGGGCGTGGTTAAAGGCATTAGCCACTACGGTAACGCTTTCGGAATCCCGACAGTAGGTGGCGAGTTGTTTTTTGACGAGTGCTATAATGTTAACCCGCTGGTTAACGCATTTTCTGCAGGTATAGTTAAAGCGGGTGAAACCGTTTCGGCAACATCATATGGTGTTGGTAACCCGGTTTATATTGTAGGCTCGGCTACGGGTAAAGATGGTATTCACGGTGCGGCTTTTGCGTCAAAAGATATTACCGAAGATTCGGTAAATGATTTACCTGCTGTTCAGGTAGGAGATCCGTTTCAGGAGAAATTATTGCTAGAGGCTACGCTTGAAGTTATAAAAACAGGCGCGGTTGTAGGTATGCAGGATATGGGTGCGGCAGGTATAATCTGCTCGAACTCCGAAATGTCGGCCAAAGGCGAACACGGTATGCGTATCGATTTGGATAAAGTGCCAACCCGCCAGGAAAATATGAAGCCTTTCGAGATCTTGCTTTCCGAATCTCAGGAACGTATGTTGATCGTGGTGCATAAAGGTCGCGAGGCAGAAGTTGAAGCGGTATTTGATAAATGGGATTTAAACTGTGCTATTATTGGCGAAGTTACCGATACCCAACGCCTGCAATATTTTGTTAAAGGTGAATTAGTTGCCGATGTACCTGCGGACGATTTAGTGCTAGGTGGCGGTGCACCGGTTTACCAGCGCGAGTACAAAGAGCCTGCTTATTTTGCAGAAAATCAAAAATTTAAAATAGAAGATGTTAAAGAACCTATTGACCTGGTAGAGGTTGCAGAACATTTAATATCACATCCAAACATTGCTTCAAAACGTTGGGTAACCGATCAATATGATTCAATGGTAGGAGTATCAACCATGACCACTAACCGCCCAAGCGATGCGGCAGTAGTTGCGGTTATGGGTACTGATAAAGCAATCGTAATTACTACAGATTGTAATTCACGCTATGTATACGCCGACCCTAAAAAGGGTTGCGAAATTGCGGTTGCCGAAGCTGCGCGTAATATTACCTGCGCAGGCGGCGAGCCTGTTGCGATAACCAATTGCCTTAACTTTGGTAACCCATACAATCCCGAAGTTTATTGGCAATTTGTGAGTGCAATACAAGGCATGAGCGAAGCTTGTATCAAGTTTGAAACCCCGGTAACCGGTGGTAACGTAAGCTTTTACAACCAATCTGCTGATGGTGGTTCTGTATTCCCTACGCCTACAATCGGCATGTTAGGGGTGATGGATGATATGTCGAACATAATGACTTCGGACTTTAAACAACCGGGTGATCTGGTTTATTTGATCGGCGAATCTGTTAACGATATTGCTTCATCTCAATACTTAGCATCATGGCACAAAATATTGGCAGCCCCGGCACCATATTTTGATCTGGATAAGGAATATGCCATGCACCAGGTAATCAAACAACTCATCAAGCATAAAGTGATCCAATCGGCTCATGATGTGGCTGATGGTGGTTTATACATCGCTTTAGTTGAATCGGCATTGCCTAACAAATTAGGTTTTGATGTTGAAACCGATAGCGCTATCCGTAAAGATGCATTCCTGTTTGGTGAAGCACAAGGCAGGGTAGTAGTGAGCATTGCACCTGATGATCAGGAACGTTTTATTGAGATGATGGCAACCAGCGAAGTTGAATTTAGCTTATTAGGCACGGTTAACGATGGTTTCCTGAATGTTGATGCAGAGCCATTCGGTCATATCACCGACTTGAAAATGGTTTATGATAATGTGCTACATGAAATTTTAGGCGAATAATGCTTAAGTTAAACCATGTACATCACATTGCTATAATTTGCTCCGATTATCAAAAGTCGAAGCATTTTTATACGCAAATACTTGGTTTAAAAATAGTTCGTGAAGTTTATCGCGAACATAGACAATCGTACAAGCTCGATCTGGAAGTTGCAGGGCAATACCAGGTTGAGCTATTTTCATTTCCTGATCCGCCTGCAAGGCCATCCCGCCCGGAAGCGACAGGTATGCGTCATTTAGCTTTTGGGGTTGATGATATTGATGAGGCTGTAGCACATATAAAACAACATGGAATAATAGCTGAGCCAATTCGCATTGACGAGTTTACGGATAAGCGCTACACTTTTTTTGCCGATCCTGATGGTTTGCCGATTGAATTTGTTGAATTATAACAATGTCCGGCATCTTCCAATTCAAACAATTCGCAGTAGACCAAACAGGTTGCGCCATGAAAATCAATACTGATGGCGTATTACTCGGTACCTTAGCAAATGCGGATCAACCCAAAACAATATTAGATATTGGCACCGGCACGGGCGTAATCGCGTTAATGCTTGCCCAGCGTTTTACATCGGCGCAAATTGATGCTGTTGAAATAGATGGACCTGCATCGCTAACAGCAAAACAAAACTTTCAAAGTTCGCCATTTACTGATCATTTAACTGTTTTTAAGCAAGATTTTCAAAGCTATTTTGAACAGCAAGCGGAAAAGAAATACGATCTGATCGTATCAAATCCACCATTCTATCTTAATTCGCTGGAATCGCCTAAAGCCAATAAAACCGTAGCGAAACATACCGATGCGGTTTTTTTTGAAGATATGATAGCAGAGGTATCCCAACATTTATTTGATGATGGTTTATGTTGGTTGATATTACCATTATCCACTGCTGTAATTGTGAAAAATTTGGCTTTCGCTGCGAATCTGTTCTTACAAAAAGTAATTTCTGTACATTCATTTGATCATTCAGAACCTCATCGCGAGATCATATGTTTCGGGTTAAATAAATGTGAAGCAGAAAATAGTAAATTAGTAATTTATAAATCGGTTGGGAATTACTCAATTGAATATAAAGAGTTATTGAAACCTTACTTTA
>Ga0302303_10000715_pt1 | contig 24908 bp, 26 predicted proteins | sample III_Palsa_E2_1_FD_194542 | JGI IMG/M metagenome (GOLD analysis project Ga0302303, IMG submission 194542) | Peat permafrost microbial communities from Stordalen Mire near Abisko, Sweden - III_Palsa_E2_1 | ecosystem: Environmental > Terrestrial > Soil > Palsa > Peat permafrost | place: Sweden...
TTTTAGTTCCTGCAAAATCCTTTGCCTTTAGCTTTTCGGTAATGTTTAAAGGTGATGCAGGTTTAATATTTTGCTTTGTATAAAAACTGATGTTAATCATAAATTTTGGCCATACGGATAAATCGGCCAGTTGCGCCGAGTATATTTTTTCGGCAGAAGCCGGCGCTATCAATCCACCAAATTCGCCTTTGTATTGCTGATCTTTTTCGGTAGTAAAACTTGCCAGAAGTTGGTATGAGGTTTCATTTATCAAATAAAAGTGCAGTACCGAGTTTACCTTAGCATCGTTCACAAAACCTATATGCACCCCCTTGGTTTTAAATTCGGCATTACTAATTTGCGGGGCTTCACTATGGGTTTTGCCCATTTCGCCTATCGATTGATAACCATGCACCGTAGTTACTTTACTGGCCAGTACGGGTATTTCAAAATCATCCTCGCCCGTAACCCCAATCATTTGCTCGTCAATAATACGGGTAACAAAACCTTCCATCTTCTCGTCAACAAATCGCACAAAATCGCCTAACTTATATTTCATAACACAAAAGTACCTTATATATGTTATTGGGAGATAAAAAAAATATGCCTGTTTATTAATTACTTTTATTAAAAATCAACCCACGTCAATCTAAAACCATGGCCCCTAAAAACGATAAACCATTAGACGAAGCATTGCTAAAGCAAATTTTTGTTCACAATTTAAACAGGATATATTTTGGTAAATGCTATTTGGATCAGCACCTCGACCATCTCATCAGTATTGCCTCATTTAACGCGCTGCAGTTGGGCATGCAGGAATTTTGGGACGATGTAAAGAACCAGATTGTACGCATGGAAGAAATTTACACGCTCATTGGCGAAAAACCATCCGACAAAAACTGCAACCCTATTAAATCTATTGTTAAGGATAATTTTTGTTTAGATGAAGACCAGGTAATGCCGCTGTTAACCGATATTGATATCATTAGTTACGTACAAATGCTCGAGCATATTAATATGGCCGCCTGCCGCATGCTAAAAATGATAGCGGGTATGCAAAAAAACGAGGATGTAAAACAACTATTAACAGAGTGTTTTGATGAATCGGCTGATAACGACCATTTGTTTACTATGATTTCGCAGGAGTATATCAGCAATGATTAAGCTTATATTATCGCCTTGAAACAAAAAAGGCCACCCGCTAATAGCTGATGGCCTATAATTAGTTATTTAATACCCCTATTAAAATAACTACGCCAAAGATAAAAAAAATATTTTTTGTTAAGCAAGTTATTTTACAGTTAAAAAATATTTGTAATATACTTGTTACTTAAATTTGCCCCCAACACAGGTTAAGTACATTTGTGCCTTTACCCCTGCCGACCCCGTTATTATGAAATTTAAACAAACATTAAAATTTTCGTTTTTCAGTATAATTTGCACCTGTTTTTTAGCACAGGCACAAGCGCAGGATTTATACATGCCGCGCGATGTTGCCAAAGCCTATAAAAACCAAACCCGCCAAAAAAATGGCCTTCCCGGCAAAAATTACTGGCAAAATACAGCGCGATACAACATAGCAATAACCGTGTTGCCCCCAAACCGCACCGTAAACGGTACCGAGCAAATCACCTATTTTAATAACAGCCCCGATACGCTTAAAAAGCTGAATATGAAGCTGATATTAAATATACACCGCGCCGGCGCTACCCGTTTCAGGAACACCACGCCCGATTATATAACCCCCGGCATGCAGGTTGATTCGATATTCGTTAATGGCGAACGCAAGCCCTGGGATAATGATAAGGCTCTGGGCACTAACCAGGATGTGGAGCTATCCACACCGCTATTACCGCATGATTCATTAACACTTAACATCACCTGGCATTACGAAGTATCGTTAAAAAGCGAGCGCGAGGGAATGATAGATGCCACTACCTTTTACATAGGTTATTTTTATCCCCGCGTTGCTGTTTATGACGATTATAACGGCTGGGATAAGCTGGAGTTTAACGACCGCCAGGAGTTTTATAACGATTTTAACGATTATACCCTTAGCGTTACCGTACCTAAAAACTATATAGTTTGGGGCACCGGCATTCTGCAAAATCCCGAGCAGGTTTTACAACCCGAATATCTAAAACGCCTGCAAGCTTCCATGACCGGCGATAGCGTAATAAACATAATAACCCCTGCCGATCTCGCCAAAAAACATATAACCACACAAAACAATTTGAATACCTGGGTGTGGAAAGCCAATCATATTACCGATATGGTAACCGCCGTAAGCAACCATTATAATTGGGATGCCGCCAGTATTGTGGTTGATGATGCCACTCACCGCCGGGCAAGTGTTCAGGCTGCTTATGATGATACAGCGCTCGATTTTCATTCATCGGTAAAATGGGCCAGGCATACGCTCGATTATTTGTCGCACAGCTTGCCGGGTGTGCCTTATCCGTTCCCTAAAATGACAGCTTTTCAGGGTTTTGCCGATATGGAATTCCCAATGATGGTAAATGACAGCCATGATGAAGATATAGCAGATGCTGAAAACCTGCAGGACCACGAAATGGCGCACACCTATTTCCCTTTTTACATGGGCATTAACGAAACACGCTATGGTTATATGGACGAAGGCTGGACAACCACTTTCGAGTTATTTTTAAGAGAAACCGAAATAGGTAAACAACAAGCAGATAAAGATTACGCCCGCGTACGCATTAAACCCTGGATAACTGATCCATCCGACAGCGAAGACCTGCCACTTATTACCCCCACCAGCGAACTGGTAGGCGGCTACGCGCATAATGCTTACGGCAAGGCCTCATTAAGTTACCTGGCCTTAAAAGATTTGCTGGGCGATGCATTGTTTAAAAAAGCGCTGTTATTTTATATGGATGCATGGCATGGCAAACACCCTATACCATGGGATTATTTTAACGCCATAAATACCGGGTCGGGCAAAAACCTCAACTGGTTCTTTAACAACTGGTTTTTTACCAATGATTATACCGATCTGGATTTGGAGAACGTAGTTAGAGATAACGGCGGCTACAGGTTATCTATCAAAAACATAGGCGGTTATGCCATACCTTTTGATGTAGTGCTCACCTTTGCCGATGGCACTACCCAAAGCATACATCAAACACCTATAGTTTGGCAGTACAACCAAAAGGATATTACGGTAGCCGTTAAAACCGCTAAAGCCGTCAAATCCATAACCCTTGATAACGGTATGTTTATGGATGCCGACATCAGCAATAATACCTGGACAAGTAAATAAAAACCTTAGAAGCTGTTAAAATAAAAATGATGTCATTTCGAACCCGCAGCGTGGGCCTATGTTACGGCGCGGGTGAGAAAACTTATACGCCAGGCATACTGGCTACCTATCTTGCGTATAAGTTTTCTCCTCACCCTAATGCGCAATCCCACCCTTCTGTTCGTTCGGAATGACAATGTTTTTTTAAATTTAAACAGTCTCTTACATCCACAAAAAAAGCCCGACCATAAGTCGGGCTTTTTGCTTTACCTGTTTTTGTACGTGTATATTATGAATTCTGGATAGCGTTGTTCCAATCGTTTGAGGTGCCTTTAACCTTTGCTTTTGCGTGGTCAACAGCGCCATTAGCGTGTTCTTTGGCATCATCAGCCAAATCTTTAGCTTTTGCTTTAGCGGTATCAACGGCTTCATCGCTATATTCGGCTGCATTGTGCGCAACACCGTTAAACCTCGATTTCACATTATTGATAGCATCAGCGCTGTAGTTTTTTACATTATCGGCAGTTGCCTGCGCCTTGCCTTTGGCAGATTCAATCAGCTCGTTTACAAAATCGGCAATACCGTCTCTTGTACCTTCACCACTGTCAGGGGCCAGCAACAATCCTAATGCAGCGCCTGCTGCAGCACCCACTAAAAGTGCCGCTATAATCTTTGTTTGATCTTTCATATCCTTTTATTTTTAGTAGATGATTAAAAGTTAAACACTCGCAATGGCCATTAGTTTAATTTATTTTAAAATATAAGTCAAAAAAAAAGTCCCGGTTAAAAAACCGGGACTAGGTACGATTGATAAATATTATACTTAGATAACCTTTACATTTACCGCATTTAAGCCTTTTCTGCCGTTTTCCACTTCAAATTCCACTTTATCATTTTCACGGATCTCGTCAATTAAGCCTGTTGAATGAACAAATACGTCCTGGCCACCACTGTTTGGTGTAATAAAGCCGAACCCTTTTGTTTCATTAAAAAATTTTACTGTTCCTTCTTTTTGCATTGTTTTATTTATTAAAGCGCGCAAGGTAGGGAATATATTTTGAAATTGGAGAATTGTGACTATAGGTTAGTTGCTGCATAATATCGAACACCGAATATCGAATGATGAATAATGAAGTTTTTAATTTCACAAAAAAGGCCCGCCACCGGCAAGCCTTTCTATTTTATCACTTCGATATTCGAAATTCAGTATTCGATGTTCGATATTAACAACTACGCCAAAAGCGCCGCCTTCACCGTATCCAAAATCTTAAAGCTATCCGCACTTGTTGGGGCTTCAGCATAAACGCGCAGTACCGGCTCGGTACCCGACGGGCGAACCATTGCCCAGGTACCGTCGGCAAAAAAGAATTTAAAGCCGTCCATATCCTCGGTACTAACCACTTTTAAATCGCCAAAGCTTGTATAGCCTCCGTTTTTGCTTTTGCTGATGATATCCTGTTTCTTTTCTTCGGTAACCTTCAAATCATAACGCTCAACCGCAAATTTGCCTACCACATCATAAATTTCAAGTATCAGGTCGCTAAGACTGCGGCCGGTTTTGGCCATAAATTCCCATATAATTAAACCTATCCAAATACCATCGCGCTCAGGAATATGCCCTGCAACCGCTATACCGCCTGATTCTTCGCCGCCCACCAAAAATGGTTTGCCCGAATTTACAATCAGGTCGCATATATATTTGAACCCTATTTTGGTAATACTGTTGTTTAAGCCGTAAGCGTCGCAAAGCTTTTGTATTTTGCTGGTACAGCTAAAGGTAGAGTATACCTCGCCGGTTTGGCCTTTTACTTTGTACATGTAATGTATCAGTAGCAAAAGTATATGGTGCGAATCCACAAAATTACCATCGGCATCATACAACCCAATACGGTCGGCATCGCCATCGGTAACTAAACCCGATGCAATTTCGCCGTCGGATAGTTTAATCAGATCTTCAAATTCTTTTAAGTTACGCTGTATAGGCTCAGGTGCCTGGCCGTCAAAGCCGGGGTTATGATCGCTGTGTAAAAAAGTAATATCGGGTAATATGCGGCGCATTACGTTTTGCCCCGCGCCATACATGGCATCATAAGCCCAGTTTAAACCACTGGTGCGTATGGCGTCCATATCAAAGTTGTTTTCAACATGGGCAACATACATATCTTCCAGGTCAATAAACTCAACCAGGCCGTCTTTTTGGTACTCGGCAACCGATTTTAAATTCAGCTCAATAGTATCCGGTATCTGCGATTCTACTTTTTCAATATCATCGGGTGTAGCCGGGCCGCCGTAGCTGGCCTTAATTTTATAGCCATTGTATGCCGGCGGGTTATGGCTGGCGGTAATGATGATACCTGCCGAAGCATGCTTACGCACGGTACCTAATGATATCATAGGTGTGGAAACGAATTCATTTTCGGCACGAAAAACCTTTACGCCCTGCGATGCCAGCACCGCGGTAGTAACATCAGCAAACAGGGGGCCTGCAAATCGCGGGTCGTTACCCACCACTGCCGATGGGTTTTCAAAGTTTTGTTTCAGCCATAACGCTGTCGCGTAGGCTACTCTTTTTACGTTTTCTACGGTAAAATCATCCGCGATAATGGCCCTCCAGCCATCAGTACCAAATTTAATTTTAATCATTATAGCTATAAGTGTTTAAAAATCCTATTTTTAGCGCCTCAAAATTGATACAAGAATATCAATCATTTATGGTAAACAGAAACAAAAAATGAAAGTTTTAAAATTTGGCGGGACATCGGTAGGCAGCCCTGAAAGAATGAAAAAACTGCTGGATATAATTAATCCATCCGAGAGGCAGATTGTTGTGCTTTCGGCAGTATCGGGCACTACAAACAGTTTAGTAGAAATTGGCCAGGCTTATTTAAGCAATGATAAAAATAAGGCAGCCGAACTGATAGGTAATTTAAAGGCCAGGTACGAAGTTTTTATAAAGGAGCTATTTGAAAAGCCCGAATTTTTGGCGCAGGGTAAAGAAGTTATAGACTATCATTTTGCTTTATTAAGCAATTTGGCTAACGACCTTTTTACCGCTATTGAAGATAAAATTATTTTGGCTCAGGGCGAATTATTGTCCACCACTTTATACCATGTCTATTTAAAGGAGATTGGCGTACCATCGGTACTGCTGCCGGCTTTGGATTTTATGAAAACCGACGAGGATAGCGAGCCTGTGGTTGATTATATTACCGAAAAGCTTACGCCATTGCTGGATAAACACCCCGATAATAACCTATTTATTACCCAGGGCTATATTTGCCGTAATGTTTTTGGCGAAATTGATAACCTGCGCCGTGGCGGCAGCGATTATACTGCATCACTAATTGGCGCGGGCATACGCAGTGAAGAGGTGCAGATATGGACCGATATTGACGGTATGCACAATAACGACCCGCGCATTGTTAAAGGCACCAAGCCTATTGCCCAGCTATCGTTTGATGAGGCTGCCGAGCTGGCTTATTTTGGGGCGAAAATATTGCACCCGCAAAGCGTTTTCCCGGCACAAAAATATAAGATACCGGTACGCCTGCTAAACACTATGGACCCACAGGCCAAAGGCACGTTAATTACTAACGACAGCGAAAAAGATAAAATAAAATCGATAGCTGCTAAGGATGGTATTACCGCTATAAAAGTACAAAGCAGCCGCATGCTACTGGCACACGGCTTTTTGCGTAAATTGTTCGAGGTATTTGAGCGGTATAAAACATCTATCGATATGATAACCACTTCGGAAGTGGCCGTTTCATTAACCATTGATGATACCACTTATTTAAACGAAATTACTAAGGAGCTTAACGCATTTGGTTCGGTTGATTTGGATGAAAACCAAACTATAATTTGCGTAGTGGGCGATTTTGGGGCTGAGAAACATGGTTACGCCGCAAGGGTTTTAGAAGCCGTGAAGCATATTCCTATCAGGATGATATCCTACGGCGGCAGCGACCATAACATGTCGTTACTGATAAAAACTGAAGATAAAACTGAGGTTTTAAGGAGCTTGCATAACAGGCTGTTTTAACCCCCCAGCCCCCTAAAGGGGGAGTTTTTGAATACAAAGCGGTGCACCAAGCGACAGATGCTTCGTTCCTCAACATGACAAATAAAAAAGAAACCATCATTGCTTCGTACCTCGCAATGACGCATAATTAATAATACAAGGCTTTATGTTCAATACCAACACAATAAATAAATTTCAATCATTAGAAACACCCTTTTACTATTACGATATGGGTGTGCTAAGGCAGGCGTTGGAAGCTTGTACCAATGCTTCAGCTAAATATGGTTTTCATGTGCATTATGCCATGAAGGCTAATTTTAACCCGAGGGTACTGGATATGATCCAATCATTCGGCATTGGTGCCGATTGTGTAAGTGGTAACGAGGTAAAGGCCGCTGTTGAGCACAAATTTGATAAAGGCAGAATAGTGTTCGCGGGTGTAGGCAAATCTGACAAAGAAATAAACCTGGCGCTTGATGCTGATATCTTTTGCTTTAATGCCGAATCGGTGCAGGAACTGTTTATCATTAACGACCTTGCGAAAGCAAAAAACAAAACAGCCAACATCGCCATCCGCATAAACCCTAATGTTGATGCGCATACTCACCATTTTATAACAACGGGTTTAGATGAAAATAAATTCGGTATCAATATATGGCAACTGCCCGATGTTGCCGATGCTTTGCGCAAATGCCCTAACCTGCAATTTTTAGGCATCCACTTTCACATCGGCTCGCAAATAACCGATATGGAGGTATATAAGAGCCTGTGTACCCGCATAAACGAAATGCAGGATTGGTTTGAAGACCATGGCTTTACCGTAAAAGTACTAAACACTGGCGGCGGACTGGGTGTTGATTACCATAACCCCGATACCAACACCATAAGCGATTTTGAAAGTTATTTTAAAGTTTTTAAACAATTCCTCAACGTAAAACCCGGGCAGGAAGTGCATTTTGAGCTTGGCCGCGCGCTGGTAGCACAAAGCGCATCGCTCATATCACGGGTTTTGTATGTAAAAAACGGCCTCAAAAAAAACTTCCTGGTACTGGATGCCGGCATGACGGAACTCATCCGCCCCATGTTATACCAGGCTTATCATGAAATTGAGAATATTAGCCGGGAGTCCGGAAGTCCGAAAGACGGAAAGTCCGAAAGTCAAAAAGTCTCCCCTACCGGGGGAGATTTAGAGGGGGCTCTCAAATACGATGTAGTAGGCCCCATCTGCGAAAGCACCGATTGTTTCCGCAAGGATGTTGATTTGCCCGAATCATTCCGCGGCGATTTAATTGCCATACGTACCGCCGGGGCTTATGCCGAGGTAATGTCGTCGGGTTATAATTTGCGGGATAAAGCGCCAACTGTTTATTCAGAATAATTAACTGCCAAACACAAGCACACCCAAAACAATTATTCCTATTGCCTCAAAAACATAACAGCTTATAGTAAAAATGCGGCTTAGCCGCTCATCATTTATATACAAACAAACCAGGTTAAGCAATAGGCCGGCAAATGCAACACCCATTATTACCAAGTCATTTGGGTTAACAAACGAGTTATCTAAGGTGTCCGGTGTGAGTGTTTTGTTAATTACATAAAGAACCATACAGCAAACTATAAAAATCCAAAAGGATGGTTTATTAATAGTAACCATACGGGCAAGGGGCAGCGATTTCTCTTCAGGCATTTTGACGAGTGTGTAACGAAATATTTATACCAATCTATAATTTTTACTGTCTACATTCAAATGTTTTATTAAATTTTTTATTGAAATCGATTGCTTTTTAGTGAAATATTAACCTATTAGTTAATGTTGATATTCTTTTTTGCCAAAAAGTAGTTTTTCTTTAATAAAATGACAAAATATTAAATCTATTAAATACATTACCTCGTAGATAAATATACATTTATCTATACGGCTATTAACAAGCATCGGATGGACAGGGAATACCAAAGATTAAAAGCGGTTAGCAGGTTTACAGAAATCGATTCGGATATCACGAACGATTTGAAAGACATTGTCGACCTTGCATCGCAAATATGCAGTACCCCTGTTGCTATTATTACCTTGCTTGATAAAGATGTGCAGTGGTTTAAAGTTGCCAAAGGCACCGATGTAACCGATACCCCCCGCTCAATGTCTTTTTGCAATTATACCATTGAACAGGATGGTGTATTAGTGGTGCCCGATATGAGCACAGATGAACGCTATAATACCAACCCTTTAGTTGCAAATGACCCTAACGTACGCTTTTATGCCGGCTCGCCATTAATTACCAAGGATGGTTATGCAGTAGGTTCGTTATGTGTAGTTGATTTTGAGCGGAAAGAGTTGGATGAACATCAGCAAAAAGCTTTAAAAACACTTTCAAAACAGGTGATAAACTTAATGGAGTTAAACTGGAGCCTGCAATTGCAGCAGGCACACCAGGCGCAAACCGAAGCACATAAACTGGTAATAGAAGATGCGGCAATAAAACTTAAAGCACTTTTTGATAGTACCAATGAAATACACCTGTTATTAGGCAAAAATTTAGAGGTACTGGCCTTTAATAATTCAGCCTTAGATTACATTTATTCTATTTATCAAAAAAATATCGTTATTGGCGATTCGATATTGGATTATGTTGACCCGAAGATTAAAAACCAGCTAAGTAAATATCTTACCATAGCGCTTAATGGCAGGCAAATGCAACGCGACTGGCAATTACGGGTTGGTACTACGCACGAAAACTGGCGCCAGATAAAGTTAATGCCCATAAAAAATAATACCGGCGAAATTATTGGCATAGCCATTAACTCGGTTGATATTACTAAACGAAAAATGCAGGAAAAGCAAATCAGCATACAAAACGAAGCATTAACCCGCATAGCCATCATACAATCGCACGAGTTGCGCCGCCCGGTTGCCTCGTTATTAGGTATGATGAATTTAATGAAGATGGAAGAAATAGATTTCGGCTATTTTAACATGATGGAAATAACTGTAAATGAACTGGATGAGAAAATCCGCATCATCGTACAGGATTCCGAAAATACCATCAACAATCACCTTTCCATAGTAGCGTAATTAATTTTTGATTTATTGAATTAGTGATTTATTGATTTGAAGAGCTAATTGTAACAATTTGACATTTTTATCGTCAAAGCTGCAATTCACCCATTCGTCACACACTCATTCATTAATTACAAAAATTAATCATTATTTTGGCTTTTGATTAACCCACCTCATTATGAAATTATTAAATACCTCATTAATTGCAGCTTCATTAGCTGTTGCCACGTTTGCGCAGGCGCAAAGTAAGCGCAGCGTATCAGTAACTATCCAGGACACAACGGTTCAAAAAAGGGATACCGTACCCGATAAACCGGTAATAACCCATCACTCTATCGTTGTCGACGGCAAGACCATTAACTACACTGCCACCGCCGGCTATATGCCCATGCGCGATAAGGATGAAAAACTAATTGCCAAAATATTTTATGTTGCTTACACAGCCGATAACCAGGACGAGAAAAACAAACGCCCTATTACCTTCGCTTTTAACGGCGGCCCCGGCTCTGCCTCTATTTGGCTGCACATGGGCGCTTTTAGCCCGGTACGTGTAAAGTTTGCCGATGACAAAGGCGATGCCCCCGGCGCACCTTACGAATATGGCGATAACCCAAATACCTGGTTAGGCTTTACCGATCTGGTATTTATCGACCCTGTATCAACCGGTTACAGCCGCGCCTATAAAGGTGTTGATGTAAACCAGTTTCATGGCTATAATGAAGATATTTCATCGGTAGGCGATTTTATCAGGCTGTATGTAACCAAAAACGAGCGCTGGACAAGCCCTAAATTTATTGCCGGCGAAAGCTATGGTACTACCCGTGCGGCTGGCCTATCAGGTTATTTGCAGGATAATTACAACATGTACATCAGCGGCATTACCTTAATATCATCAGTTTTAAACTTCCAGTTGATTGATTTTAAAAACGGTAACGATATGCCGTATATCTACTTCTTTCCAACTTATGCCAACACCGCCCAGTACTATAACAAATTAGCACCCGAGCTGCAGGCACTGCCCGTAGCCGAGCTAACCAAACGCGCCGAAACCTTCGCTAAAGGCACTTATACTACCTTTTTAAGCCAGGGCGATGCTGCAGGGCCTGCCTTAACCAGTTTGGTGATTGATTCTATCAATTACTTTACCGGCATACCAAAGGAATATATTAAACAAAGCAATGAGCGTATAACCGATTTCCGTTTCTTTAAAGAGATATTACGCGATCAGGGTAAAATAGTTGGCCGTTACGATAGCCGCTTTACCAACGAGGATATTGACGATGTCGGAGAATACCCTACTATGGACCCAAGTGATGTTAACCTGAACGGTGTTTTTGTGGCTGCCTTTAACGAGTATGTGCGTAAAGACTTGAATTACAAAAACGACCTGAACTATGAAGCCGTTACCAGTGTATGGCCATGGGATTTCAAAAATTCGGAAAACGCTTATCTTGATGTATCAGAAACGTTGAGGTCGGCCATGACAGAGAACCCGCACCTTAAAGTAAACATGGTTTGCGGTTATTATGACCTTGCTACCCCGCTTTATAATGCCGAATACGTAATAGACCACATGGGTTTAAGGCCCGACGTTCGCAATAACATCATCCTTAACTATTACAAAGCCGGCCACATGGTTTATGTAAGCAAGGAAACCGATGAAAAATTAAAGAAGGACGAAGAAGCGTTTTACAAATTCGCTTTAGCGAAATAACGCGCGGCCTCAAAACAACAATACTGTCATTCTGAGCGTAGCGAAGAATGATATATAAAGATTTGTCATGTTGAGCGATAGCGAAACATCTGTCGTTATCTGCACCACCAAGCAAGTTGGATTACATATCGCTTGGTGCAGCAATGGAGACAGATTCTTCGCTACGCTCAGAATGACAAAATGGTGAACAAACTAAGTTACCTTAAGCCCGGCCACAAGCCGGGCTTTTTTGCTCAGTTATTTGTTAAAAAGCTGTTACAATGTTCCACTTTAACATATTATGTATTAAATTACAATCGGTTGCACAATAAGCCATTGCCTGATATATGAAGAGAATATTACTACTGATTGTATTTATTTGCTGTTCACTTTTACTGCTCCAAAATTGTTCAAAAGATAAGGACGGCAAAACAGCGGCAACAACATTTGCCATATCAAATGTTTTGGGCGATAACATGGTGGTTCAGCGCGATAAGCCTTGCCAGGTTTGGGGCACAGCTGTATCCGGCACAAAAATAACGGTACAAGCAAGCTGGAACTCCGCTGAGCTATCAGCAACTGCGGATAACTCAGGCAGCTGGATAGTATCCATACCTGCCGCTTCGGCAAATGCAAACCCGCAAACCATAGCTGTATCCGCAAACGGTAAAGCTGTCGCTACCTTAAAAAATATTTTAATTGGCGATGTTTGGGTATGCAGCGGCCAATCAAACATGGTAAAAACACTGGATAGCGTACTAAACTCCTCAGCCGAAATAGCGGCGGCAAATTACCCGCAAATACGCATGGCTACCTTAGCCAGCAGTTATCAAAAAGTACAGGCATTAAAGTTGAACAAGCCTGCCCCATGGCTAATCTGTTCGCCTCAAAACGCGGTTAATTTTAGCGCTATAGCTTATTATTTCGGCCAAAAATTAAATACTACGTTACAGGTACCTATTGGCTTAGTAGTTTCGGCAGTTGCCGGAAGCCAGTGTGAGGAATGGGTGAGCGACAGCACCTTAACTGCCAGTACCTTATTAGAAAATTATTATGGCGGCAGCGGCACCTCGCTGTTATACAATGGCATGATACACCCGCTGGGGAATTTATCCATTAAGGGCTTTATATGGTACCAGGGCGAATCGAACAGGTACAACACTCCTCCTAGCAATTACACAGTACTCAATTCGGCTTTAATCAGCAACTGGCGCGCGCTTTTTAAGCAGGGTGTGCTGCCATTTTATTTAGTGCAGGTAGCACCTTTTGATATCGAGTATTCGCCCATTACCAACAAGGGGGCACCGGCAACTGCGGATGATTACGCGTTTTTCAGGGAAGCACAGGCCAATGTACGGGCGGTTACCGCAACCGGCATGGCAGTTACTATGGATGTAGGCGATAGCACCACCATACATCCAAAAAATAAAAAGCCTGTTGGGCAGCGCCTCGCCTTATTAGCTTTAAAAAACGATTACGGACAAAATGTACAATGCCTGGGGCCGCAATATTCTTCATATACTGTTAGCAGTAATGTGGCGACTATAAGCTTTGTGCCTGGTACGGCAGAGGGCTTAAACACCATCAATAATGCCCAAATGGCTCAATATTTTTTTGTGGCCGGACCTGATAAGATATTCAGGCAGGCGGTAGCAACTATAAGCGGCAACCAGGTTATAGTAACCGCACCGGCAGGCACGCCGCTGCCTATTGCGGCCATACGCTACGCGTTTACCAACTACCCAATTACTAATCTCCAAAACTCGGCTGATTTGCCAATGGAACCTTTCAGGACTGATAACTGGAGCAAATAATTCAAATCAAGAGTTAAAAAAACGTGTCATTTCGACGAACCAGCCAGGGCTCGTGTAGTTGGGGTGAGGAGAAAACTTTTCAAATATCCCTGCAAGCTTTGCATATTGTAAAAGTTTTCTCCTCGCGCCCCGCGAATCCCAACGCCTGCTCGTCGAAATGACATCGTTTTTGTATTTTATTATTTTGACCTCTGATTGGCATAAATAACACTATTTGGCCCAAACTTTATTTTCAACCTTAATGCGCACGCTCAGCATAATGGCGTTTAGCACGGTAAAAATTATAGCGGTGTAGTAAAGGTTAAACACCAGCGGGATAATGGCTATTTCGCATACTACAATAAAATAGTTAGGGTGCTTAAACAGCTTGTATGGCCCTTTTTTAACCGGCCCGCTGCCGGGTACACGGAATATTTTGGTGTTCCAGTATTTGCCTAAGGATGATAGCGCCCAAAATTTAAACAGCAGCAATAAGGCGAACAATACAAGAAAAACATAATTAATTGGTGTATTTCCCCTTAGCATATATTCTACTATTATAGATATGATAAACAGGGTATGTAAGGCTACAATGTAGGGATAATGGTTTTTTCCGTATTCAATTGCGCCCTGCGATAGCAGCCATTTCTGGTTACGCGAGGCGATGTAAAGCTCTGATAAACGCTGGGTGATGAGGAATAAGATGAACAGGATGAAATACATGGTTGATTAATTTTTCATCTTCAACAAAACCATCTCGCTCGAAAAGCCCGGGCCCATGGCCATCATCAAACCATAGCCATCTTCAAAGCCTTCTTCCATAAATTTCTCCAGCACATATAAAACTGTAACGCTGCTCATGTTGCCGTTCTCGTTCATCACCTCGCGGGTTTTCTTCAAAAAATCACCCTCAACAGGCAAGGCGCTGGCGTAGGCATCAAGCACTTTTTTACCTCCGGGATGAAAAATAAAGTTTTTTATATCGCTTAGCTCAAGCTTATGCTTGGTTAAAAATTCGGTTATATCGGCTAATACATTGTCGTTAATAAACGTAGGTATATCTTTCGAAAACAAAACCTTAAAACCTGTATCCTGGAAATCCCATCCCATTACATCCAGCGTATCGTAATACAGCTTGCTGCTGGCATCAACATAGTTTACCTGTTGCTTACTGCCATGTTTATCGCCCTTAACAATAACGGCTGCAATACCATCCGAAAATAAGCTGGAGCCTATAAAATTACTTTTGCTGTAATCGTTTTTTATCAGTGTTAATGAGCATAGTTCAACCGCAACCAACAGCACTACCGCGTAAGGGTTTGCCATAGCTACGGCGTTTGCCTTTGCCATGCCCGATACGCCGCCGCCGCAACCCAAACCCCATAAAGGCGAACGTTTAACATGCGGGTTAAGCCGCATTTTGTTAATTATTAAGGCATCCATGCTCGGCGTGGCCAGCCCGCTGGTTGATACAAATAGTATATCGGTTATTTCATCCTTTTCAACACCTGCCTTTTTTATACATTCCTCTATGGCCTGTACCGAGTACTCCAGGGCGGTTTGTATATAATCGTTATTGCGCTGCTCAAACGTATTGGTACCTACGTAGTAGGATAATGGCTTGCAAAAATTGCGGGTTTTAATTTCGGTGTTATCAAAAGCGAAAATAAGGCGGTTAGTTTGCGGGAAATCAACCGAAAAGGTTTTATAGGCTAAATCTTTTACTTCCTGCTGACTTACTTTATGGGGTAAATTAATTGTTGAAACTGTTGTTATAGAAGGCATAAATGTTTAAGATAAGTACGTCCATTTTTAATTACCGGTTGCCTTCTTATCTTAAAAAAACATAAAACCAGGGCCTTAAAAAAATAAATATAGTGTTATTGTAATGGAAACAGCGCTAACAGTTCTATTGTTTTAAAACCGAGTTTAAAAAGTCTGTTACCTTTTGCTGGATGTCCGGCGCCTGGAATAGCGGGCCGGCATGGTTTGCGCCAACAATTTTTACGAGGGTAGCATTTACCCCGGCCAGTTTAAGCCTGCTATAAAACAACTGGCTTTCCCAAAAAGGTACAAAGCCGTCAACATCACCGTGTATAATTAGTATGGGAGGGTCGTTTTTATCAATATAAGTTACCGGGCTGGCAATGGCTGCCAAATCGGGCCGTTCCAGCGCCCTCGCCCCTATCAGCATATTAATTGCCGAATTATCGCCATCGTAATCAAGGTAAGCGGCGCGGCCATGTACTACGTTAAGGTCGCTTGGCCCGTAATAATCAAGCACGGCCTTAATATGCACTTTGCCTTCCTTTTTAATATCATTATAAAATTCGCTGATGTGATTATTGGCGCTGGTGCCCATTAAAGCCGCAAGATGACCGCCTGCCGATCCGCCGCCAACTACAAACCTGGATGTATCCAGGCCATATTTTGCCGCGTTTTTCCATAAAAAGTAAGCAGCTTCGTTACAATCAATTATTTGTGCAGGGAAATGAGCTACCGACGAAAAACGATACTCAATACTCGCAATGGCATAACCTTGTTTAATTAAATAAGGGATTTCTATCCAGCCCTTATAACCACCATTCCAGCCGCCGCCATGTATCCAGATAATTAGCGGCATGGGCTTTTTGGCGCTATCGGGTATATAGAGGTCGAGATTTTGTTGTTTGAGCCCGTTTTTGAGATAAGGAATTTCTTTATATTCGGTACTGCCCGCTATGGTAAGGGTATCTTTATACTGTGCGCCGGCCTTTATTGGGATAAGCCAGGGCAAAATGACAAGAAAAACAAAAAGCAATCTCCTGTTCATAATACAGCAATAAATTGCCCCGGACCGGGCGGTAATAAAAAGCTGCTAATGGCTGCTTAATTAATGCGCTGGCTTTTTTGCTCCCAGCTGGATATATATAATAACATCCCCATTAAAAATACTACGCCGCCGGCATATACAGGCCATGGGATTGAGCGGGCACCATACATATAGGCCCAGAAACCGCCCGAATCAACCGCGTTATCCGTAACCGGGTGGAACCATATAATGGTAAACAAAATCATAATAGCTATCGAAATTACCATTATAACAATACCTGCTTTTTTCATAATATTCCTTTTTGTATAATGCCGGTAAAGTTAATAATGTTTGTTTGTTTTTGATGATAAAATTAATGTTATAGCAAAAAATTTATTCCGTTATTTAACGTTGCTATTAAGATGTATAAATTTGCTTATAAATTTAATAAGATTTTTATACTTTTAATTAATTGTAATACATATATGAAAAGATATCTATTTATTATTTTGGTGGCGGCGCTGTTTTCGGGCTGCTTAAAAAAAGATAATACCACCCCACCCTCCTTTATTGTTGGCAAATGGAATATAACTGCTGATACAGCCAGGGTAAATATTAATGGCACCGTAACGCAAACAAGCGTTTTAAAAGAAAGTGTAGGCCCATATGTTACATTTAATGCCAATGGCAACGGCGTAATTATGCGCGATACAACCGGTGCCGGCGCTACATTAGCATTTAATTACATTATTTCGGGTGATATAATAACATTTAATTACCCTGCACAAACCTATCATGGCGAACAACTGCCCGCAGTAGAAAATGCGGCCTCTATCAATCAATTAGCCTCCGGTACACTAGGATTAGTATTTTCGTCCACACAACAAAACGCTGGTGCAACTGAGATAGACTATGAAGTAATGTATATACACCAATAATATTTATAAACCCTTATTTGTTTAATATTACAGTAAATATTATATTTATATAATAAAGCTATTGTAATGAATAAATTTTTACTGCTGATAATAGTTGCAGCTATTTTTGTGAGCTGCTCTAAAAAGAACGGCAACAGCCCATCAACCTCCATAGTAGGCAAATGGAACATAACTGCCGATACCGACCGGGTATATGACAACGGTACTTTAAATCAAACCAGTATTTTAAGTGAAAGTATTTCGCCCTATGTGCAGTTTAATGCCGATGGCAGCGGCGTGTTAATGGATGATATAACCGGAGGCGGTGCAACCATTAAGTTTACTTATTCCGTATCGGGCAATGTTATTAAATTCCACTATCCGGCACAAACTATTAATGGCATAGCAGTAGCAGCGTTTGAACGCGACGGCACCTATAAACGAACGGGCACCAACGATATGGAAATTATATTCGACAGTACTGCTTTACAAGGGGGCGATAGCGAGCGGGACCTTGAAGTGGTATATATGTTTACTGTCAAATAGCGGGAATATATTTTTTGATAAAATAATAAGGCATAAAAAAAGCGTCCAATATGAACGCTTTATCCCATAGGTAAATGGTATATATGTTAAGCTGCGATGAGTTGAAGAAATGCAGCGTTTTTATTCCGGTTGTATTGAGCTGCTGTAAAGTTTTTAAGATCGTTTTCTAAAATAGCCTTTAATTCCAGGTCAAATGCTTTTAACAGTACTGCTGTTTTAAGTTCGTTTGTTTTGGTTGATGTATTTTTCATGGTTAAGTGTTTTATTGATCTGCCTTAATATAATAAATACTATGCCAACGATTATTATACCCATTAACCGATTTCTTTTGCCGTTAAGTGTATGTTTTTGTAAACAATCAGCCTAAAATAAGTCAAAAAAATAGCCAGAAACATTGTCCCGGCTATCAAATTTACCTTATGTTATTACTTAACCCATTCGTCCAGCGTAAGCACATCTGCCTGGCGCGGGAAAACTTTGGTGGTAAGTACGCGGTGCACTTCTTCATCACCATCGGCACAGCAATCGGCCAGTACAGTTAAACGGTAATCTTTATCAGCAGCCTCGCGCAAGGTTGATAGCACAACCCCGCTGGTAGCAATGCCGGTAAGCACCAGCTGTTGTGTACCATAAGCCCTTAATACCACTTCTAAATCGCTGCCGGTAAAGGCGGATACGCGGCGCTTTATAACGGTTACTTCACCTGCCTGCGGTGCCAAATCGGGGTGGACTGTCATAAACTCGTTCATATCCACCGTGGCAAATCTTTCTTTGCTGGCGGCAAAGCCTTTGTTGTTCAGGCTTACTTCGGGCGCGCCGGGCCTAAAGCCTACGGTTACATATATAACCGGTATATTTTTATCGCGGGCTGTTGCTATCGCTTTGGCTACGTTGCTCAAAAGGGTTGCAGTATCGGGCAGCATAGCAACTATACCGGCCTGCATATCCATTACTAAAAGTGCGGTGTTTTGTGTCTGTTCCATTTTATGTGTTTTATTATTGTTGATGTTAAACTTATATTTTATCCTTATTTACAAAATTTGTTGCGCCAAATATGCTTAGGAAGGCAAAGCCTATAAAAAACAGGATAAGTGACAGGTTATTGTCCGAAGAAACTTTGCTAAACTTAAAAAGCAGGTACCCTACAATCAAATTAAATAAAGCCCAAAGCACGTTTACCACGGGAGAAGACAAGCCTTTACCCGGCGGCTTTGCAAAAGGTGTAGGAAACGCGTCGCCTGCAATACCTTTAGTAAAATGCGGTACAAAGTTGGCCAAAACAGCCCCGGCAAAAAAGCCGGCTAAATAATGATACCATTCCATAGTTATAATTTTAAAGGATTGATTTATTGATTTATTGATTTTATATATTTCCATTCACCATTTCGACACTTTGTGTCATTTTGTCGAATTTGTTTCAAATTTTTTTATTCTCTCAACCCCTTGATTGTCATATTCACGAAGGTGGTAACTATCAGTTCAATCCCCTCAAAATTATTTTCTGCAATCATTTCGCGTTTTAGGCCGTGCAGTGTGCTTAACAATACAAAAACCAGCGCTTGCTTCTCTTTTTCATTTATGGCATGCAGTTCGCCTGTTTCTATCCCCAGCATTAGCATTTCGTTTAGCAAAGCACTTTCCTGTTTAATAACATTATTATGGTGTATCCGCTTAGCCTTATTAAAGTTCGACATGGCATCGGCATCCATACCGGCATCCAGTTTATTATAAAACGAGCCTTTCTCGCGCAGTATGTTTAGCTTGGTTATAAAAAAAGCGTGCAGCTTTTGCTCAAAATTAGTTGCCTGGTTTATGGCCCGGGTAACGGCAGCAAGCATTTCGCGCACTTCGGCTTCGGTTACGGCGTTAAGTATTTCATCTTTGCTTTTGTAGTAATAATAAAGCGAACTGCGGCCCTTGCCAACGGCTTTGGCCACATCATCCATAGTAACTTTATGCAGGCCATGTACGCTAAACAGCTGTTTAGCTGCCTGCAGTATTTGCTCCTGAATAATATCTTCTTTTATGGTGCTATCGGCGCTCATTCTTCTGCAAAGATAAAGGTTTTTAAACAATTAAACAAATTTTGTCGAAATGTTTAATTTCATAGTATATTTTCATTTACAAAATAAGGTCTGTATTATATTACATCTACACGTTGTAAGTACATTCAGTTTTATAACAACTGATTTATAGTATACTACGTATATTTGTTATCCTATTGTTAAACAATAATTAATATCAAAGTATAAACGTGACCGACATCAACACATATATCAACACCGGCAACCTGGAACAATATTGCCTTGATAAATCGGACGAGAAACTTTCGCAGGAAATTATTGAACTTAGTTTGGCCCATCCGGAAATAAAACAGGAGTTAGCTAAAATCGAAATAGCCATCGAAAAATTGGCGCAAAGCCACGCTATAGAACCGAGTGCAGGCCTTAAAAACCGTGTATTAAGTGCGCTTGATTTCTTTGACAATGAAATACTGGATATTGAACACCTGCCGCCAACCGGAAAATATTCTAATTATACCCAATGGCTAAACGCGGTGGAACACCTGATACCTGCCGAACCCTTTGAAGATTTTTTTATGCATGTATTGCAACAGGATGAGCACATAGCGCAAACGCTGGTGATTACCAGGCTGGATGTGCCTGAAGAAATACATGAAACAGAATTAGAAAGCTTTTTTATTTTAAAAGGGCAATGCGCCTGCACTGTTGGCGAGGATGTGTTCAACTTAAATCCCGGCGACCACCTGGAGATACCTTTGCACGTAACCCACGATATTAAAATATTATCCCCTTACGTAATAGGCATACTACAACATCAGTTTTCGTAATGCACTGGTCGAAGTTTAAAACCCAAAACTGGTCGAAGTTTAAAACTTCGACCTAAAATGTATTAAGCTTCCAGCTTAATCAATCCTCTGCCTTATATTCCAAAATATCGGCCGGCTGGCAATCCAGCACCTTACAAATAGCATCAAGCGTGCTAAAGCGTATGGCTTTTGCCTTGCCGGTTTTGAGTATGGAAAGATTGGATAAGGTTAAGCCAACTTTTTCGGAAAGGTCGTTTAACGATATTTTCCGTTTAGCCATCATCACATCAAGGTTTACTATAATTGGCATGGCTTATATGGTTAAATCGTTTTCAGCCTGAATTTCTGTCCCTCTTTTAAATATCTGCCCGATTACAAAAAGCGTAACGCCCATAAACAGCCATACATCAGCACCGGCAAGGCGTAAATGCTGTAAATCGGGCATAGCTACCCCTAATTTAATTAGCCAAGCGGTATAATTAGCCCCCATCCACGAAACCAAGCCGATAAACAGAGATATATAAGAAATTGATAAAATAAACCGCTCCACTTCAGGGTTAAACGGCTGTGCCATATCCAGCTTTTTATTGTGCAGTATTTTTATAATCAGGTAAAATAACCAGGCACGCAAAAGCGCCGCCATACTCATTAATGAAGTTTCTATCAAAAAATGCACGTGGTCGTACTGGTAAAGGCCGGTTAAATTAACTTCCTGCCAGAAATGCCTGGCACCAACAGGGTTTAGCACCAGGGTGAAAAAAGCATTGCATATAAAGCCGCCGGCCTCAATGCATACGCCAACAAATATTACCCACGAAATACCAAGCAATATGGCCAGCATCTGTTTTGTACTAATTTTCATAACGTTAGTTTTAATGATTAACACTGCAAACATAATAAATATTTATTGATAAACAATAAATATTTATTATTTTATTTATTGCAAGTGCGGCTTTACTAATTTACCAGCAAACAACTATTGTACAAAGGCGCCCGTATATTCAGAACATTTAACTCCAAAACACGTTAACAGTTTATAAATTGCACATTGCAATCATTTATCAAACCCCTATGTCAAAACTTTCCGACCGCCTTATCGCCTTTAATAAAGACCGCCTGCCTGATGTAGTACAGCTGAAATATGAGGCCATGACCGATAATGCCTTCCGTTTTTTTCGCGGCACCTGCCACCTTTTTTATGAGGATATGGCCAAAGCCGAGCCGTTACCGCTTTGCCCGCAGGCCTGGATATGCGGTGACTTGCACCTGGAAAACTTTGGTAGTTATAAAGGCGATAATAAGCTTGTTTATTTTGATTTGAATGATTTTGACGAGAGCATATTGGCGCCCTCGCTGTATGAAGTAGCCCGCATGGTTACAAGTATCTTCATCGCATTTGATACGCTGGAGATTGAAGAAGAAAAAGCGATGAAAATGGCCGAACTGTTTGTAAAAACTTACGCCGCGACTTTAGCTAAAGGGAAAGCCATTAGCATTGACCCCCGTACCGCAAAAGGTATTGTATGCGCTTTCCTTACTTCGGCAGATAAAACTACAGAGAAGGAACTGTTGAAAAAACGTACTGTAAGCAAAAGGAAAAAGCTGATGCTGTCACTGGAAGATGAACGCCATTTTAAATTGGATAAAGCCTTAAGAAAAGAGTTAACCGCACATGTTAATACCTGGATTGAAACCAGCAGCGACGGCCCATATAATTATAAAGTAAAAAGCGCCATATTCCGGCTGGCCGGCACGGGAAGCATTGGTATGAAGAGGTACTTGTTCCTGCTAAAAAGTACCAATACCAAAAATAAATATTTGCTGGTGGATATGAAGCAAGCCACCCAATCTTCGGTCCAGCCTTATACAAAAATTCAACAATTAAACTGGGACAATCAGGCGGAGCGTGTTATTACTGTTCAAAAACGGATGCAAAACGTATCCGCATCATTATTAAGCACTACGGTTTTCCGCGGAGATTCTTATGTGATACAGGAACTACAGCCGGTGAAAGACACCATAAATTTTAAGCTGCTGAAAGATGAATACCGCGATATATACCAGGTAATTGACGATATGGCATCACTTACCGCATCGGCACAATTACGCAGCGGCGGCATACAGGGTTCATCCATTATTGATGATTATATGGCGTTCGGATTATCGGAGGATTGGCAGGATGAGGTAATAAAATACGCCGTCCACTACGCCAAACAAGTAAAAAAAGATTATGCCCAATTTGTAAAGGATTATAAAAAGGGTGTTTTTAAAGACACGATTGTTAGCACATCTGTATAAGTTGCAATGCGAATCAAGGGGTTAAAAGTCTTATCATTTCGACGAGCAGCCGAGGCTGTGCAGGCAGGGCGAGGAGAAAACTTTTACGCCATGCACAGTTTGCAGAAGTATTTGAAAAGTTTTCTCCTCGCGCCCCGCTCAACCCCTGCGCCTGCTCGTCGAAATGACATGACTTTTTATTTTACTATTTTGACTCTTGATTGGCGCTTGTAATAGGAAAGTAGCCTGCGATTGGACAGAAAAAATGCTGACAAAAATCTGTCAGCGGTGAGGTGTTCCAACCGTTCCATGTGTTCCACTTGTTCCACCCGTTCCGCGGAACACTTCAATGTACTGATTATCAATAGACACTTGTTCCGACTAAATCTAAAAGTTAGTCTTCAAACTAATACCGAAAGTACGCGGGTTACCTAAATGAGCAGCGCCAAAATCATAGGCATAGTCAATATAATGCTTGTTAAACAGGTTACCTCCCCATAAATACACCCCATAGTTTTTAGCCGAAACACCTATGCGCCCGTTAAACAAATTATACGGGTTTTGGCTGATGGTGTTGGCCAAATCAAAATATTGCTTGCCCAGGTACTGCCATTCGGCACGTACTATAAATTTAAGCTTTGATGATGATTGCAAAAGCTGTTCATACTGCAGTCCAAGCATGGAGGTAACATCGGGTGTGAATATCTGCTGATTACCGTTGAGGTTGGCCGCTGTTCCGTTATTGGCCAAATTGAGCGAGGTATAACGCGCGTGGGTATAGCCAAAACTATAATCAGCTTCAATGCCGCTTACGGGCTTGGCCATTAACTCGGCCTCGGCGCCGTAGCTGTGCAATTTACCCGCGTTACGGGTTATGGTTATCGCATCGGGCAATATCAATGTGGGCACCTGGGCGTTATTTACCGTGGTATAAAACACATCGGCATTAAAACGGAACTTATCATTAAAGAGGTTGTTTTTCGAACCCAACTCATAATTATTGCTGGTTTCGGGGCTGTAATCGTACAAAGGTGGCTGAGTTGGGTCGGATGAAAGCTGACTAATGCCGCCCGTGCGGAAACCCCGGCTATAAACTGTATATAAGCCGTTGTTATCCGTTATATGATAAAACACACTGGCCTTTGGCGATAAAGCATGAAAACCCGCTGCTGATGAGGTATCTGTACGGGTTACTATCGCCGGCTGGCCGTCGGGCTGATATTCGCCTTCGATATTAAGCTTATCATGCTCGTAATCGTAACGTAAACCCAGCGTAAAATCCAATACCTTATCTAAAGTATAGGTGGCCTGGCCAAATACGGCAGCGCCATAAAGCTTTTCATCATTTACAGCTATGCTGGTAAAATCTGTCTCTGGTGAGCCTACCAGCGCCGCATCGGCACCAAAATGAGTGCCTTGTTTTACCGGGTTACTTTCATCAAAACCATATACTCCGCCAACCCATTTAAAGGCAGACTGCGATGCCGGCGAGCTGAACCTGAATTCCTGCGTACCCACTTTTACTTTGTTATAGGCAGGCCCATAGTTATCTACAATAGAAACGCCATCTATGGCCGAAAAATCCCCGTCGATGGGCTTGGTATAGTAGCGGTAATTGGTTTGATAAGCTGTTTGTGAGGTAAAATTAAAGCTATGGCCGGTATATTGAACCGAAAGCGAGCTGTTAAAAATGTTATCAATAAGTGTAGTAACAGCATTTTGGTCTACCGTAAATGGTTGG
>Ga0302303_10000716_pt1 | contig 24880 bp, 22 predicted proteins | sample III_Palsa_E2_1_FD_194542 | JGI IMG/M metagenome (GOLD analysis project Ga0302303, IMG submission 194542) | Peat permafrost microbial communities from Stordalen Mire near Abisko, Sweden - III_Palsa_E2_1 | ecosystem: Environmental > Terrestrial > Soil > Palsa > Peat permafrost | place: Sweden...
TGTTTGCCATCCTCGCTCAATTTAGCTCTTGATTTACCAGAGTTTGCATCCGAGCCAGAACTTGGCTCAGTTAAGCAATAAGCACCTTTCCACTCACCGCTGGCCAACTTGGGGATATATTTAGCTTTTTGTTCATCAGTACCATAATACAATATTGGCAAAGTACCGATACCTGTATGTGCCGAAAATGCTACTGAAAATGAATTCCCTGCGCCTAATTTTTCAGTAACTAACATCGAGGTTTTAAAATCCTTACCAAAACCACCGTATTCTTCAGGAATAGAAATACTTAATAAACCTAAGGCACCGGCTTCTTCCATTAAATGCGGCATCAGACCTTCCTCCTGCTCATCAATACGAACAAGGTTCGGGGTGATATTTTGGGCAATAAAATTGGTGCATGTTTCAGCAATCATTAATTGCTCTTCGTTCCATTCTTCCGGAATAAAAACAGCTTCTGCCGGGGTTTCCCTAATCAGGAACTCACCGCCCTTTATAGCTTTTACAGCTTCGGTATCATTCATAAAAAATTAATTTTAAGGATGTTAAGTTTATGTTTATGATCGTGCGAAAGTATTTATTGCAAGCGCAACGATATTGGTTTTATAATCAACGGTAAAATTATAAGGGTTGTTGCTGCAATAAAAGGCTTGCAATGCGGAGATATTCGTCAAAAAGTCGGAAAGGTGGTTTAGGTATTTCTAATTGTCATTTCGACCAACGGGAGAAATCTTATACGACTTGATTACAACGAATACATGTCGAATAAGATTTCTCTTTGTCCATCATCGAAATAACAATAAGGGGAGGATATTCAATAAAGAAATTAAAGTTCATTAATATACTTCAGAAACAAGTTCATTGCTTCTTTTTTACTTGGGGTTAGATCAAAATCTAATTTATGCATCAGGTAATCTTTCAAATCAAAATCACTGCGAGCGGGTAATTCTTTGATTACTTCAGCGCGATGATCTAAGCCAAACTTTAAAACTTGGTTAAATTCAGCTATAAATTCTTTGGGGATGGGTTTATTGGCGATCCATGCTGCAAAACAGAAAGGCAGACCAGTGAATTTTTGCCATTCCTCGGCAAGGTCATACACAAATTTATATTTTTCTTTTTGGCCGAATGTACGATCACCTATTAATACGCAGGCAGTTTTAGGATCGGTAGATTTAGTGTAGTTATCAGCATCAATAATCAATTCCGGATCTATCTTCCAGAAATTTTTCATCAATACTTTAGCCAGATTATTCGACGACCGCGATTGCGGATCGAGCTGTAAATGCTTTACATCTTTAATATCGCAATTACTAAAAATAAAAACCGAATTAACTGGCCCTTCTGCGCCGATACAATAATCGGATACAATTTCCCAGTACGGCATGTTAACCGTAGCTGCTACCGGGATAAGGCCAATATCAACTACATCATCAATTAGTTTTTGGGCGCAGTCCGTTGGGTTGTCAAGACTAAGGTCAATTTTATTAATAAAACTGGTATGTTGTATACCATATATAAATGGTTTGGTATTAGTGTAACTAACCGCCGATATTTTGAATTTCATTCTTTTTAGAGTATCAAGTATATAGTATCAAGTCACTAGTATTTTTTCAATCGGTAATCAAGTAGATAGCATATCCGCGTCTTGCTACTTGATACTAATTACTAGTTACTAAAAAGCTACTTTCCCAAGTGTTTTGCGTCGTTAAAATCTACGATCTCAAACTTTTCTCCATCAAAAGCCACCTTGTATAAAACAAGATTTTGATGTGGGAAGGTTTCCATTTCGCTAAGTGGTTTTTTAGTCAGCAGGCAAAGAAGCAGGCGTAATGCACGACCATGCATGCAAATTAACACAGTTTTTTCATCAGGATGGCTCATGATGATGTTCAAGGCTTCCTTTTGACGGGCCATCACTTCGTTAGGACTCTCACCACCTTCAAATTTGCTGTCTAGTTTGCCGTCGACCCAATCACGCACTAATTTTAAAAATTGCGCGGTTGTTTCGGGTATGCTTGGCTGGCCTTCATGAATCCCCCATGCTAACTCATCCAAACCTGCTAATTTTTCATAAGGAATCCCCAAGTCAATAAATTGCTGGATGCTTTGCTGGGTTCGTTTTAGTTCTGATATATAAATCTTATCGAACGGAACGTCTTTATAAGCCTGAAAAAATTGATTGGCTTGCTTGCGACCTTCGTCGTTCAGATCGGTGTTCATCCCCCGCCCCTGAACAATTCCCTGCTTGTTGAGATCTGTTTGCCCGTGGCGAACGATATATAATAGTTTTTGTGTCATTTATATTTGACTACAATCATCAAGATAAAATCAATATTTTATCTTGAGATTTAAGTTTAATTAATTACCGGTAATTTGTAAAACGACGGTTTTGCTTCTTCCGGGAATTCGTAATTATTATAATCTGTTACTACGTTATATAGCGTATCACGCTCAATAGGGTGCCTGCCAACGTGCTTAATTAACTCAACCAATTGTTTAGTACTCATACCCGGTGTTTGCTCTTCGCTGCCAGCCATTGAATAGATTTTAGTGGTATCATCCAATGTGCCATCAATATCATCTACCCCAAAATTTAACGAAAGCTGAGCCGTTGTACGACTAATCATTGCCCAGTAAGCTTTGATGTGGTCGAAGTTATCCAGGTAGATACGGGCGATAGCATAATTACGTAAATCTTCAATCACATTTGATTCCGGCACATTTGACATCTGATTATCTTTATTCCTGAATTTTAATGGAATAAAGGTTTGGAAACCGCCTGTCTTATCCTGTAAGGTACGCAACCTATCCATGTGATCTATCCTATGCCAGAATTTCTCGATATGACCGTAAAGCATGGTAGCATTTGAACGCATGCCTAATTTATGCCATTCTTCGTGTATCGCCAACCATTGGTCGCCGGTACATTTATCTTTTGATATCAGATCCCTAACTTCAGGATGGAATATTTCGGCGCCACCGCCCGGGATTGATTCCAAGCCGGCTTCCTTCATCAGGCGCATGCCGGTGGCATAATATATCTTAGCCTTTTTAAATATGTAATGATACTCAACCGGAGTAAGCGCCTTAACATGCAGATCGGGGCGATGCTGTTTTATACGGGTAAATAGTTCTGAATAAAAAGCAACATCATACTGCGGCAATACACCACCAACGATATGTACTTCGGTTACAGGCTCATCATCGTATTTTTTTACAATGTCGAGCATTTCCTCCATCGTGTACTCCCACCCTTCAGACTTTTGTTTAAGCAGCCTTGAATATGAGCAAAATTTGCAATCGTAAACACAAAGATTGGTAGGCTCAATATGAAAGTTACGGTTAAAATAAGTTTTGTCGCCGTGGCGTTTTTCACGAATATAATTGGCAAGGATGCCAAGGTAACCGAGTTCACCTTTTTCAAACAATAAAACCCCTTCATCAAAAGTGATGCGCTCGGCATTAAGCACTTTTTCTGCAATGTGTTTTAAATCAGCAGGTAAATCCGGGTTTTGTATTAATAGCTGTAAATTACGTGCTGCTTCCATTAAAAATACTTTATACAAAAGTAATAAATGTTAATGTAATAGCGATGTAATAATCTATGTTTGAACATCAATATAGGCAATTACCTAATATTTCAGACAATCAAAACTTAATTATCGTTACTAATATCTTTCTTGATATTTACCCAAGCGGTGTATCGGATATTGAAAAAATGCAATAACATTATTAGAGCAACTCCAAAAAAGGCACCTTCAATAAATTGTGAATCTATTGCATACTCAGCAGGATAAAAATGCCTCATAATATAGCTTGTTAATGCTAATACAAGTAATACAATAGAGGAGATGGGTACTTGCCCTATTTTAATTTTAATTGGTCTTTATCAAATGTAATTAATACTTAACGCAAAGTCAAGCGGGCAATTAATCGGTAAAAGCTTTATGTTTGTTTTATGAAACTTGAGACCATTGCTATCCATGCGGGCAATAAAGCTGATCAATCATCAGGCGCAGTAATCCAACCTATTATAATGTCAACCACATTTGAACGTAATGAAGAAGGTGGTTATGATAGCGGTTATATTTACAGCCGGTCGTCCAACCCAAACCGTACTTTGCTTGAAAATGTATTAGCCCAACTAGAAGGTGGTATTGATGCCGCAGCTTTTTCATCGGGTAATGCAGCAGGCATGGCCGTTTTTCAATCGTTAAAACCGGGCATACATATAATTTTGCCGGATGATATGTATCATGGTCTCCGGAATCAAATCAAAAACCTATTTGTGGGCATTTTAGAATTTGATTTCATCGATATTAATAATAGCGAACTTTTACAACAACATATCAAACCCAATACCGGGTTAATTTGGATTGAAACCCCATCAAATCCATTATTAAAAACTACTGATATAAGGCAAATTGTAAGTATTGCCAAAGCTCATCACATTAAAGTAGTTTGCGATAATACTTTTGCTACACCTGTATTTCAGCAGCCACTTACTATTGGTGCCGATTTGGTGATGCATTCATCAACAAAATATTTTGGCGGACATAGTGACCTTATGGGTGGAGTATTAATTACTGCTGACAAATCAGACTGGTGGGCTAAAATTCGTCAAGTGCAGGAAATGGGCGGCGCCATACCCTCACCTATGGATTGTTATTATTTAGTGCGTAGTATTAAAACGTTACCATATCGTATGGCGGGCCATGCTAAAAATGCCCAGCTATTTGCTGAATATTTAGAAAAGCATCCAAAAGTTGAGCAAGTGCTTTACCCTGGTCTACCGTCACATCCTCAATATGATATCATTAAACAACAAATGACAGGTTTCGGCGGAATGCTTTCTGTATTAATAAAAGGTGGCGAAGATGAGGCTAAACGAGTGGTAAATAGCTTAAGTTTATTTGCCCAGGCCACCAGTTTAGGCGGGGTAGAAAGTTTGATTGAGCACCGTGCATCTGTTGAAGGCCCGGATAGTAAGACACCACGTAATCTTTTACGAATTTCTGTTGGACTAGAGCATATTGATGATTTGATTGAGGATATGGAAAAGGCGCTGAAGTAGTGTCAGCTAAACATCGTTTAAATATCTTATATTACTTACAGATGGCAAATACTAAATTATGCGAAAGCGATATCGTTCATTTAAAAGAGGGTTAAGTAAAACATATAAAGAACGTTTTGAAATGATAACTCTTCTTTACAAAACACATCGCGCTATGAATAAATTTGTAATCAGTAATATCCTTTAGTGCAAAAATTTGACAAACTACGTGACGATTCGTAATAATTTCAAACTTAATTATTTCTTAAATCTATTTTTTTTGAAATAAAATTTGGTTATTAACTTTTTATCACCCTATATTTGCAACATCATTTGGTAGCGATACCAAAAAGATCAATTCCCTTCAAAAGGTTTTGATTTATAAAGAAGCGGCGAGAGATCAGGCTCAACTACCCGCTGGCAACCCTTAAAAAGTTTTAAGAAGGTGCCAATTCCTGGCCCGGTAAATACCCCGGGGGATATAAATTTTAACAACCATGAAAAGTTTAAAAAACATCCCGTTATCAGATTGTACAACCGTAAGCGGTTTTTCGCAAATTGCAAATAGCTATTCTGCAAGCTATATGTGCATGTGTTGCTGTTGTTAAGCATCCGCGTTATTTCTTTCATTTTCCTGAAATAAACACGTGCTGCCCAAAGGGATAATATTATCCTTTTGCCAACTAACAACAAAATTCACCCACAAGCAAAATACAATATCATGTCAAACTCAAAATCCACATTCTTACAACTTCACATCAATTTATGTGATAACGGTTTTGATGCGGGAGTTTATACCACAGTTAATATAGTTTTTTTAAGTGATAATAGCGTTGTTACCGGTTGCTTTGCCTATTGAGGCAAAGCACTGTAACGACAAACAGAAACATGAATACACAGATTTTTAAAAGCTTACAGCCATTTGAGTTCGAATCAGGCAAAAAAATAAAGAACCTGGAGATAGGTTATCATACTTATGGTAAATTAAATGCCAGTAAGGATAATGTAGTTTGGGTTTGCCACGCGCTTACCGCAAATTCGGATGTATTAGACTGGTGGAAGGGCTTATTCGGTGCGAATGATTACTTTAACCCGGAAGAACATTTTATAGTTTGTGCCAATATTTTAGGCTCGGCTTATGGTACATCAAGTCCGTTAAGCGAAAACCCGATCACCGGGCAGCCTTATTATCTGGCTTATCCTCAATTTACGGTAAGAGATATTGTTAAAGCGCATCAAATTCTTGCCGATGAGTTGCAAATAAACACAATAGCAACTTTAATAGGTGGCTCATTAGGCGGTCAGCAGGCTATTGAATGGGCTATTATTGAACCTGAACGCATTAAAAATCTGATCCTAATAGCAACAAATGCCCGCCATTCTCCGTGGGGAATCGCGTTTAATGAATCACAGCGTTTGGCAATCACAACAGATCGTACCTTTTATTCAAATTCATTAGATGGTGGACAAAAGGGATTGAAGGCTGCACGTAGTATCGCACTTCTATCCTATCGCGGTTATAAAACTTACACCGTTAGCCAGCAAGATGAGGATGATAATATCAGCGACGATCATCGTGCATCATCATACCAGAACTACCAGGGCCAAAAACTAGTTAACCGGTTTAATGCCTATAGTTATTGGTACTTAACCAAAGCAATGGATTCGCATAATGTTGGTCGCGATCGCAAAGGGGTTGAGAAAGCTTTAAGCCTGATTAAAGCAAAAACATTGGTTATCGGTATTAAATCTGATGTATTATTCCCGGTTGAAGAACAGCAATATCTATTTAGGCATATACCGAAAGCTGCCTTTGCAGAACTTGACTCCTTTTACGGGCACGATGGATTTTTAATTGAAACAGAAGCATTAACAAATATTATCACTTCCTTTTTTAAAACAGATGTAAAAGGGAAAATTATAGAACTGCAAAGAATAGCGTAATGAGTAAAAAGTTAAACATAGGTTTATTTGGTTTTGGTGTAGTTGGACAAGGATTGAACGATATCATCAGAACAAAAAATCTGAATCTTGAAATAGTTAAAATCGCCATAAAAAATCCGGACAAAAAGCGTTCGTTACCGGCTGAATTATTTACCACAGATAGGGACGAAATTTTAAACAATCCGGAAATAAATACCATTGTTGAGCTGATCAACGATACCGAAGCTGCATTTGAAATTGTATCTCGGGCACTAAAGTCTGGTAAAAATGTAGTATCAGCCAGCAAAAAAATGATCGCGAATCATTTGGAAGAGCTAATTGCTTTGCAGCAAGAGTACGGCACGTCTTTATTATATGAAGGCGCGGTTTGCGGCAGTATCCCCATCATCCGTAATCTGGAAGAATATTATGATAATGAATTATTGCATTCTATCAGCGGAATATTTAATGGCTCATCTAATTACATACTCTCTAAAGGTTTTTTAGAAAATATGGATTATGATACTGCTTTGAAACAAGCACAGGATTTAGGTTTTGCAGAAACTGATCCAACTATGGATGTTGGCGGTTATGATGCTAAATTTAAGTTGATTATTGCAGCTTCACATGCCTATGGTGTTATTGTTGATCCGAAAGAAGTGCTGAATATTGGCATACAAAACCTTTCAGCAAGCGATTTGCAATACGCTCGTGAGAAAAATTTGAAGATCAAATTGGTTCCGGTTGCTAAAGAATTAGATGACCGCCATATCGGTATGTTCGTGCTGCCAAAGTTTGTTAATAGCACGGAGTTTTTATACAATGTGGAGTACGAATACAATGGTGTTACGGTACAAGCCGCCTTTGCCGATCAGCAATTCTTCTTTGGTAAAGGTGCTGGTGGCCACCCAACTGGCTCTGCAGTATTATCCGATATTGCAGCCTTACGCTATGATTATCAATACGAATACAAAAAAGCAAAAGCCAAAAAAGATCTGTCGTTCACTAACAATATTGAGTTGAATATCTATTTGCGATATGAAGATGAAGACTTGGTAAAGGCACTGCAATTTAAACACATACAAGAACGCTACTATTCTGATAGCTATAAATTTGTTATTGGGAAGATCAACCTGCAAAGCCTGATAGATAACCAGCATCGCATTGAAAACAACAAGGCATTCGTAGCTTTTGCTGACCAGCTGGCTGGAGTAACTTTAGCTACAGAAGCTAGGATCACCGAAGAAGTGCTGAATTAAAATATTGATTATAGTTTTTTTACAAAAAGAAAAGGCTCCATTTTGGAGCCTTTCTTGTATTTGGTTATCTAATTAAACTTCTCTGTTGATATCCCAGTTCTCCAGGTAATCGGAAACTTTCTTTACAAACATGCCGCCTAAAGCACCATCAACCACACGGTGGTCATAAGATAATGATAAGAACATCATATGGCGGATGCCGATCATATCACCAAGTTTAGTTTCAATAACGGCAGGCTTCTTTTTAATAGCGCCTACTGCCAATATAGCTACCTGTGGCTGATTGATAATAGGTGTACCCATCACATTGCCAAACGAACCTACATTGGTTATAGTAAATGTACCTTCTTTTACATCATCAGGTAACAACTTACTGGTTCGTGCACGATTAGCCAAATCATTAACGGCTTTGGTTAGGCCAATTAAATTAAGCTCATCAGCTCTTTTAATAACCGGTACTATCAGGTTACCGTTAGGTAATGCTGTAGCCATGCTGATATTTATATCCTTCTTTTTAATGATCTGTGTACCGTTTACAGATACATTAATCATCGGGAAATCCTTAATCGCTTTTACAACTGCCTCAATAAATATTGGCGTAAAGGTTATTTTTTCACCTTCTCTTGCTTCAAATTTATCTTTAACCCTATCGCGCCATTTAACTAATGCGGTTACATCAGCCTCAACAAATGAGGTTACGTGTGGCGAGGTATGTTTGCTATAAACCATATGTTCAGCTATTAGCTTACGCATACGGTCCATTTCAATAATCTCTACTTCACCCGAAACTGAGGTTGCTCTTGGTTCAGTTTTAGGTTGAGGTACAGATTGCGGCTTGCTTTCAGGTGCAGCTTTTTGTTCTGCAACAGGTTGCGGTTTTGGTGAACTGAATGTTGAAGCCGGTTGCGGAGCTTGATTTACAGGCTCATTAGCCACACGGGCAGCAGGCTCATTTGAATTAACAACAGGTGCGGCGTGCAGCTGCTCTGTTTTAACCGGTTCAGGTGATGAAACAGGCTGACTTGCAGCAGCTACATTTGATCTGTTTTGAATATACAATAACAGGTCATCTTTAGTTAAACGGCCTTCACTACCGGTGCCAGGTATACGATCAAGCTCGGCACTACCTATACCCTCTTGCGAAGCAATGCTTCGTACTAAAGGCGAATAGAATCTTATAGCATCGCTAACAGGTGCCGAAGCCATTGAATTTGAAACTTGTGGTAATTGTTCTATACCTGGTATTGCATCAATTACAGGTTGTGCAACCGGTACTTCTTCTTTAGCCGGTTCTACAGGTTTTATTTCTTCGTGAGTTATTGGAGTTGCCTGCTCGATTTCTTTTACTGGTTCTGCAACTGGGGTTATTTCTTGGGTATTGCTTCCAGTACTGGTTTCAATAGTGGCAATAACTGCACCTACCTGCACCACATCATCGGCTGCGTAAAATTGTTCTGTTAATACTCCAGCCACTGGCGACGGAACTTCGGAGTCAACTTTATCGGTCGCAATTTCCATTACCGTTTCGTCAACTTCAACATAATCACCTGGTTTTTTCAACCATTTAATTATGGTTGCTTCCGCAACACTTTCGCCCATTTTAGGTAGTAATAGCTGATATTTGGCCATACAAAATTATATACTTAGTCTGGTCAAAATTAATCAAAGGATAGCTTACTTTACACTATCTTTAATTAAAGTATTCAACATAATTAATGCCGAAATCGCGCTTCTTTCGATGTTTTGGGCACGTTTACTACCAAATGTGAATTTCTTTATTTGCGTTTTACCTACTGTTGCCACTCCTATCCAAACGGTACCTACGGGCTTATCTTCGGTGCCGCCATCGGGGCCTGCAATACCAGTAACTGCAATAGCATAATCTGATTTAAATTCGTGCAAAGCACCTTCAACCATCTCGGTAACAGTTTGCTCACTAACAGCGCCGTATTTGGCTAAAGTGTCTGCTTTAACGCCTAGTATACTTTCTTTTAATTCATAGGAATAGCTAATTGCTCCGCCTAAAAACACTTTTGAAGCACCTGTATGCTGGGTAAACAGGTGAGAGATATAACCACCTGTGCAGCTTTCGGCAATGGACAAAGTTTGACCTTTTTGCGCCAATTTATCCATAATAACTTTTTCAAGCGGCAAATCTTCTTCAGCTACTACAACGTCACCTACACGTTCAATTATCCGGGCGGCATATTCATTAACTTTGTTTTTTAACAATGCTTCATCCTCGCCATAAGCACTTAACCTTAAGCGCACCTGTCCTAATTTTGGCAGATAGGCCAGTTTTACAAACACTGGCAAATCATCCTCAATATCAGCAATACGGTTAGCCAGATATGATTCACCCTCGCCTGCTGTTAATATGGTTTTATGGATGATAAAAGGCAGCTTTAATGTTGATTTGAGTTTTGGTATTACCTCCTCCTCAATCATATACATCATCTCGAAGGGCACGCCTGGCATCGATACATAAATTTTACCATCGTGATTAAACCACATGCCTGGAGCCGTACCATTTTTATTGAGGATAATTTCGCAATTTTCGGGTACTAAAGCTTGTTGTTTATTAACATCGAGCAATTCGGCATCATTACCACGCAGGCGTTTAAAAATACGCTGAACATTTTCAAGCGCATCTTTATTTTCTATCAAACCAACACCGAAATAAGCGGCTAAGGTTTTCTTGGTAATATCATCTTTTGTGGGGCCGAGACCACCGGTTATTAAAATAATATCAGCGCGCTTACTTGCTTCTGCCAATGCTGTTAAAATATGTTCACGATCATCAGATACAGATGAAATTTGTTTTACCCTAATGCCAGCGCTATTTAAATGCCGGGCAATAAATGCAGAATTGGTATCAACAATTTGGCCTATTAGTATCTCGTCGCCTATGGTTATTATTTCTGCGAGCATAGTTATTCGTTAAAGTATGAGTTACTGGTGTAATCGCTTTTCTTGCTTAACTTCAAATCCTGCAAAATTGTTGATTTAACCCGTAAAGTAACATTATATGATTTGTAATACCCAAATGGCAACCATTGAAACGAAAGATCCCAGCAATGCAAATCGCGATAAATAGAAAATGACGTTGCACTACCTAATTGCCTGGCCCTTAAATCATAGTTAGTTGTATATTGAACCTTCCATTTATCTGTAAGATTAATATCCCCGCTTAACATCAATGTGTTGGCTACGCTAGTGTTAATATAGGCATTAGAGTAAGAAAAGTTATAGTTAAATGTTATATTCCATGGTATTTTAAAATCTACATATGCACCGGGATCGCTGTTTAACAAAGCCAGCCTTTGTGCTTGATTAGCATTAGTAGTGGTGCTGTTATTTACAATTGCACCTACAGGTGGCGTGGTGGCGTGTTGTTGAAAAGTTGCGGGATTAAGACTACCGCTTACCGACATTGAAAAAGAAGATAAAGACGGCAATTTGCCATCCTGAAATGTAAGTTTATTAAACTGTTGAACATATGGCTTTATTATCCCACCGCCAACAGAATCACGCACATTAGTAACATAAGGATTTAAGGTCCCTGAAAAACTAACATTAACCTTTTCATGAAACAAAGCACTGTGCCCTGCAAATGAAATCTGCGATAGTTTAAATGAGTCGGCAGCAAAGTTATAGGATGTAGCAAAAGTTAACCCGTCAATAATTTTTATTTTTCTATCAGTTTGTGATGTATCGGTAGCTTTAGGCCTAACTTTGGCTTCTATTGTGTTATCAATGCTTAAATTTAATGCAGCTTCCCTGCCAGCCGTTGGCCCGCCATATACCCCATTCTGAAATATGGAGTAATTGGTAACAGATGCAGGGTACGGAATAACCGCGTTACTTACAACCGTTTTATAATATCCAAAACTTGGATCAGAAAAATCCGGATGATATGCAAACGATAACGATGGCGTCATCACCTCACGAATTGCCTTTAATTTGCTGTGCTTAAACTGAGCCAAAAAATAAACTTTAGTTGATACACCTGTACTTAATGTATACTCTCCTGCTCTTTTAAATCCACTTACAGTATCAATAACAGCTGCGTCAGGATTGATTGTATTTGTCCTGTCATAATGTTCATTTATAGATTGTAAATACCATTGTTCGGTATAATTAGCCGATACACTGAACTGGAAGTATTTTGCAAAAGTTTGGTTAAAACCAATTGGAATTTGATGCTCCAAACCGTTTTGCATCCGTTTAAACAAGGTATTTCCTTTAAAAAGCTCATCTTCCGGAACCGCGTTAATGTTATTTTCGGCTTGTAAACTGTATCCTACTGTAATTTTCTGATACCATTTTTGCTCGCCAACCCTGTCTTTTGAATCAAACGGACTAAGGGTAGACATGTTAAAACTAACGGTTGGCAAATCTAATGTAACCGTTTTAGCGGTTAGATCCTGACTATGAGATAAAGCTATGTTTAAATTAAATGGTGTACCCAACCATTGCTTACTGTAAGAGATACTTGAACTTAAGTTATTTTGCGTAAGCGCTTCCAGGTTATAATTTGTAGAGGCCGGGTTATTTTGATAAAAGCTTGATGTACCCGCATTTACAGATGCGCTAAACGTACTGCCGGGGCTTGCATTTGGGTTTTTTGTATGCGACCAGGTAATATTAAAATCCTTTTCAGCAGGGTCACCCTCAAGCCCATAGTTGTGCGAACCATAGCTTAAAGACAAGTTACCCGAATATTCATATCTATTTAAATAGTGTACGGTTTCATTTAACTCGTATGATCCTTTTGAGTAGTACGTTCCCTCGGTAGTGAAATCAACATAATCATTTAATGCCAGGTAATACCCTAAGTTTCTGATGTAAAAGCCAAGCTGGGAATCTTCACCAAAAGTTGGCAATATTATTCCGGATGTTTTATGATCGGGTTTTGGAAAAAACCCAAATGGAATGGCAATAGGCAGCGGCACGCCTTCAACTTCAAGATATGCAGGGCCGGAAATGATCCTGTTTTTTTCACCTATACCCCGTGTTATCACTATACCAAAATCAGTTTCAGGGAAAGGCTTATCACAGGTACTAAAGAGCACATTACGATATGCAGCTTCGTCATCATTCAGTTTTTTTACCTGGCCGCCCGAAATATAGTTACCTTCCTGTTGCGAAGCCGGGTTGTAAACCTTACCCTTTTTGGTTTTATAGTTAAATAATAAGGAGTCGGATTCTACAGGCTTGTCCTTACCCTGTTTGGTGATTGGGCGCCCAATATATCGATGTGTTACCGGATCCGTGCTTCCACTGGCAAATATCAGGTTGTTCTTTTGGTCAACCCTAATAAAATCAGCATCCATCTCAACATCCTGGTATTTAACGCGGGCATGTCCGTATAGATACAGGATTTTATGTACGTTATCAGTTATTGTTGAGTCATCATCACTAAATTTCAATTCAGAATCGAGCCCATCTTTACTTTTTCTTTTAGATGTGTCAGTTTTAGCGCCTTTATTTACCGCAGATTGTTTAATTTTAAGAAGTTTTTTATCTTTTATCGAATCGAGCTTAATAATAGTATCCACAACGGGCTTATAATTGTTCCAATTGCTTTTTCGGGAAGCAGCTGAAACATTAACTATTAACACAATTTCGAGCAGAAAAAACAGTTTAATGAATTTCAAAATAGATTACGAATAGTATTATTGCAGAAATAATTTAACAGCTCCCAAACATAATGAAAATAAAAATATTGAAAAGATTGATTTGCACATTCGCCCTTGTATTAACATCCTTTTCCTTATTTTCTTTACCTCTATACAATTTTAAAATCGATACACTCCCCGGTTCAGGTTATAAGCTCAGAACCGTAATTATTGACGCGGGGCACGGCACTTATCCGCCTCCGGGAGTCGGTGGGCATTATTCGCGTGGTGCATCTGGGTCATATTCCAATGAAAGAGATGTAACGCTTGCTATTGCATTAAAATTGCAAACTGCAATAGAAAAAGAATTATCGGATGTTAAGGTTGTTTTAACCCGTAATACAGAGGAAGATGTTTCGTGGGAAAAGCGGTCGGAAATTGCTAATGAGAGCCATGGCGATGTTTTTATCTCTATACACTGTAATTCATTACCAGACAAGGTTGAGTACTCGCACGGGCGTCGTATTCATGTTCCTGACCGTTCAGGTAAAGGTGTACTATTGTTGGTTTACGGTTTTCACCGTACGAAGGAAGAAGAGACTGTTATCCGCAAAAAATTGAATGAAGATGAGGCTGTTGATGAGACTGGTAATGGTGGCGGCGACCCAAATGACCCCACTACAGTTATTTTAATGAACGCGATAAAAACCAAATATCGAAAACAAAGTATCCACTTAGCTGATTTGATTAATAATGAATTTGTTGACCATGATGGCAGGCATAGTGATGGTGTGATTGAACAAGGCGTACTGGTACTTTGTCACAGTGCAATGCCCTCTGTTTTAGTTGAAACCGGCTTTATAAATAACCCCGACGACGAAGCTTACTTAAACTCACAAGCCGGTCAGGATGAAATAGTTGCTTCGATAATTAGGGCGTTAACAAACTATAAAAAAGAAGTTGAAGACGCGGCTGAATAACATTTTTTACCAAACGGTGTTACATTTGTACAGCATTTGATTTAAATTTGATAGCTATATTTACACACAAACATATTGATGAAAATATCAAACGAAACAAAAATCGGGATTTTTACAACTATTGGAATTGCAGTATTAATATTAGGATACAGTTATTTAAGTGGCAATGATGTTTTTTCCCGCTCAAATAAATATTACGCCGTATATAACAGTGTTGATGGCCTAACGGTGTCAAAACCGGTTTTGGTAAACGGATTTCAAATAGGCCAGGTATCAAAAATGGAACTTCGACCTGACGGACGCACAGTGGTTGAATTTAAAATTGATCCTCAATATAATGTACCGTCAAACACACACGCACAATTGATAAGTACTGATTTATTAGGTGGTAAAGCTATTAAGTTTGATTATGGCGATAGTAAACAAACTGCGCCAGATAAAGATACTTTACAAGCCGATATACAAGGTAGTTTAGCTGAGAGCCTGCAACCTATACAAATGAAAGCCCAGCACCTGATCTCTAAATTAGACTCATCATTGGCTGCTGTGAATAAAATATTAAATCCTGATTTTCAAAAGAATGTAGACAGAAGTTTTACCAGTATTGCTAACTCACTACAAACATTAGAAGGTACAACTAAAAAAATTGATAACCTGGTAGGCACGCAATCTGATCATATTAATGGCATCATGTCAAACGCTGAAACTGTTTCACTTAATTTAAAAACTAGTACATCGCACCTGGATGCTATTTCGACTAACTTTGAAAGTTTCAGCAATCAGTTAGCTTCATCAAACATCAAACAAACTTTAGGCAGCGCAAACCAGGCATTGGCTGATTTGCAAGCAACTATCGGCAAAATCAATAACGGACAAGGCTCATTAGGTTTACTGATAAACGATAACAACATGTACAAGAATTTAAATGACGCAACCGCCAATTTAAACAACCTGTTTATTGACATTAAGGCGCATCCTAAGCGTTATGTAAGCTTCTCGGTATTTGGTGGTAAGAAAGATTAAGTTCTTCAACTAGTCGCCTATTATAAAGGTTTTCCCTTCAATAGCAAGTTCTGTTTCGGGGAAAACTGTTTTGGCTTCTTCAAGCAATTCATTCAGCGTTTTATACCGGGCTGAGAAATGCCCTAGCAATAACTTTTTTGCTTCAACAGCTTTCCCAACCATCCCTGCCTGTAAAGCAGTAGTGTGAAATGTATTTTGTGCACGCTCCAGCATATTATGTAAAAACGTAGATTCATGGTATAAAAGCGTAACGTCTTTTATTTGTTTAAAATATTGCTCGGTATAAATGGTATCTGAGCAAAAAGCGTAGCTTTTAGGTTCTTCAGGATCTAACGTAAGGGTACCATTTTTATAAACCGTCCCATCATTAGCGGTATAGTCAACACCTTTTTTTAAGGCAGTATAATACTCAATAGGTACATTAATTTCTTCTAACTTTTCCTTAATCAGCTTACGGTTTCGTTTTTTTTGCTTGAATAAAAATCCGGTGGTATCAATCCGGTGATTAAGTGGTATAGTTTCAACAATGATATCAGCATTGCTCAAAATCACTTTTGCTTCATTCGGATCAGTATCAACATATTCAACATTATACTGCAACGTGGTTTCAGAATATTTTAATTGAAGATCAACGATTTCCTTTAGCGGAGCTGGTGCAAAAATGGTGAGTGGTTTAGTACGGCCATTTAAATGCAATGAAGACAATAAACCTACAAGGCCCAAATAATGGTCGCCATGCAAATGGCTTATGAAAATATATTCTATTCGGCTTGCCTTGATGCCGAACCGTAACATTTGCTGTTGGGTACCTTCGGCACAATCAATAAGGTATAGGCGCTCATTGATATTTAGCGCCTGTGAAGTTGGATTTCTGTTAAAAATTGGTGTTGCGGAACTGCTGCCAAGTATTGTTACCTCAAATTTCATATAGGGTAAACAATAAAGGGGGCTATTTTGCTTCTCTTTTTAAATCTTTTTCTACTTCTCCGGAAAAAATCAAATCAAGAGCCTCTTCTGTACCAGGTACAATAGAAAGTACACTGTCTAATTGCGAAATAGTGATCAATCTTGATACCGCGTCGCAAAGATTAGTTAGTATAAATAAGCCGTTTGCATTTTTACAAAGACGATGACCTACTAATAAACTGCTTAAACCTGATGAGTCGGCAAACTTAACCTGCGCGAGGTCAAGAATTATATTACGTTGACCTTCAGCGTTCATCAAGATTAGTTCTGATTTTAATTGCGGGGTAACTAATGAATTTAATTTCGATTCATTAAGCTTAACCAAAATGTATTTCTCGTGTTTATCAACAGCAAATTTCATTTTTCGTAAAATTATTAAGCTAATATATGATTTTTATTAGAACAATTTATCAATATGAAGTTAATGCTTTATTTATTGCTTTCTCAACTCTGCTTAAAACATTTTCATTTTCAGGTTTTACAAACATTTCACCTGTAATTTTCTCATAAAGCTCAATATACCTATCTGATATGGATTGTACAATTTCAGGGGTCATCTCAGGCACAACCTGACCGTCTTTACCCTGAAAACCATTTTCAATCAGCCATTTACGTACAAATTCTTTTGAAAGCTGTTTTTGTGGCTCACCTTTTTCCTGGCGCTCTCCATAACCTTCAGTATAAAAATAACGTGATGAATCCGGCGTGTGTATCTCATCTATTAAATAGATCGTTCCATCGGCTTTACCAAATTCATACTTGGTATCAACCAATATTAACCCGTGTTTTTTTGCAATTTCCGTACCACGTTGGTATAACGCATGTGTGTATTTCTCCAATTGGATATAATCTTCTTCAGATACAATACCTCTTTCCAATATCTGCTCACGCGAAATATCTTCATCATGCCCTACCGCAGCTTTGGTGGTTGGGGTAATGATTGGCTCAGGCAATTTGTCGTTTTCCTTCAATCCTTCAGGTAAAGTAACGCCACAAACCTGTCTTCTACCGGCAGCATACTCACGAGCGGCATGGCCAGCCAGATAACCACGGATAACCATCTCTACTTTAAATGGCTCGCAAATACGGCCAATAGTAACACTCGGATCAGGTACATTAACTACCCAATTAGGAACAATATCTGATGTAGCCTTTAAAAAACCAGCTGCTATCTGATTTAACACCTGTCCTTTAAACGGAATTGCCTCGGGCAGCACCACATCAAACGCTGATATACGGTCGCTTACAACCATTACCAGGTATTTATTATCTATAGTGTAAACGTCACGTACTTTCCCCTTATAAAAGCTCGTCTGCCCCGGAAAGTTAAAATGTGTTTCTTTTATTGCATTCATGTTTTGAGAGTCAAGAGTCAAGAGCCAAGAATCAAGACAAGAAAACCCTGTCTATAATTCAATAACTCTTGCCTCTAATTATTATCAGTCAAAAATAAATAAGGTAAGAAAATCCTACTTCTTGATTCTTGGCTCTTGATTCTATTCTTATTGTATATCCCCGTAAGCAGCCAATATCTTACGTACCAGCTTGTGCCTTACCACGTCTTCACCGCTTAGGTAAACTATTTCTATGCCGCTGATGTCGGTTAGTATTCTTAGTGCGGTATGCAAGCCTGATTGCTGCTTTTTAGGCAGATCTATCTGTGTAACGTCACCAGTAACAATAAATTTGGCCGATGGCCCCATACGCGTTAAAAACATTTTTAATTGCATATCGGTAGCATTTTGTGCTTCATCTAAAATTACAAAACAATTATCTAACGTACGACCGCGCATAAACGCCAGCGGAGCAATCTCGATGGTGCGATTTTCTAGATAAACCTTTAGTTTTTCAGCTGGAATCATATCATCCAAAGCATCATATAAAGGGCGCAAGTACGGATCGATTTTTTCTTTTAAATCACCCGGCAAAAAGCCAAGGTTCTCCCCTGCTTCAACAGCCGGCCGGGTTAGTATGATACGTTTGATTTCTTTATTTTTCAATGCCCTTACAGCCAAAGCAACAGCGGTGTAAGTTTTACCGGTACCTGCAGGGCCAATGGCAAAAAGGATATCGCTTTTGTTAATGCAATCAACCATTTTGCGCTGGTTGGCGGTACGCGCCTTAACCATAACACCGTTAGGGCCAAAAACTATTACTTCACCGCTCGCAAATTTATCAACTGTAGTTTCTGTAGTGGATGCTGCTGATGGCGTTTTGGCACCAAGTATTCTTTCCAGATCAGTGATATTCAAGGTTTCAAATTTTTCCACATGAGCAATTAAATGGTTAAACCGCTCCTGAAAAATAGCAATTTCATGCTCGTCACCTAACACCTTAACATCGCTGCCACGAGCAACTAATTTAAGCTTAGGATATTGCTTTTTAATGATCTCAAAATGATCATTATTCGGTCCCCATAAAACTGCGGGGTTAACGTTTTCAATTGATAATTTAAGTTCGTTCAATACAAATTGATTTAATTAGTTGCAGATTTTTATGAATTAAAAATTGAATATTTGCAGTTGCTAATGCCTCTACAAGATTAGTAATAAAATTTTAAAATATTAATGGCAATAATAACATTAACTACAGATTTGGGCGATAAGGATATTTACCAGGCTGCCCTTAAAGGTAGTATCCTTAAACTTCTTCCGTCTGTAAATATTGTTGATATTACCAACAACGTTTCCGCATTCAATATACAGCAAGCAGCATTCATTTTAAAAAATAGTTTTCATTATTTTCCCGACAATACGGTGCATTTAATTGGCATTGATACTGTATTTAATACCTCAACAAAATTTTTAGCTATAAAATATAACAACCATTATTTTGTTGGGGCCGATAATGGTATTTTTTCGCTGATGTTTAAAACAATTCCGGCTGAGATGGTGGAAATAAATATTATGCAGGACCTTAAATTTTTGCACTTCCCGTTGGCTGATATTTTTGTTAAAGCTGCCTGCCACCTTGCTACAGGTGGTAAATTAGAAGATATAGGCGAGCCGATAGATACCATCGAAAATAAAATGACCCTGCAACCGGTGGTTGAAAAGAACCTGATTAAAGGTTCGGTTATTTATATCGACGCTTTTCAGAACGTGATAACCAATATAACCAAAGATTTTTTTAACAGTGTACAACAAGGTAGGCGATTTATTTTGTACTTTAAGCGAAATGAAACTATCAGCGAATTAAGCTGGCATTACAACGAGGTGCCCGAAGGTGAAAAGCTTTGTTTATTTGGTATAAGCGACCATTTAGAGATAGCGATTAACAAGGGCAACGCAAGCGGCTTATTAGGCCTTAACCTGGGTGATAGTGTTATTCTTGACTTTCAGTAATCAATATGAAAAAAACACTACTAATTGCTTTATTCTCCTTTTTCCTGATTAATACATTTGCACAAGCAGGCAGCGATTCGGCTGCTTATCAGGCTCAGCGGATAAAAATCAATGGCATGCTTGGTGTTCGGAAACAAAAGTTCGGGCAGTATGATCAAAGTTTAAGTCAGCATACCGGTATTTTTGGTCTGCAAACTAAAAAAGATATTCGCCACTCCAATGATATCCTGATGGATATTGTCAAAACAGATAATGATATCTTCGCTCAACTAAAAATATTGCTTGATTACAAAACCTTTGAGCAAAACCAGGTACAAAACCATGCAACACAGGTTGACAGCAATGCGACCGGCTATATGGCAACAATCAATAGATTGCGAGATCAGAATGATAAGCTAAAAAATGATGCTGAAATTGCTGCACAACAGCAGGAAAAAACATCAAGAACTGCGTTAGCATTAGTAGTTGGATTAATTATAGTTGTTTTATTATTACTAAGAGCAAAATACGTTAAAAAGGATTAGTTGTTCGTTAAATGTATACCCCTATTGAGAGCGAACAATTAATTGTGCTGACATGAAATTAACTATACACGGGGCTGCCCGACAGGTAACCGGAAGCATGCATTTGCTTGAGGTTGGCAAATATAAAATACTGATTGATTGCGGGCTTGATTACGAAAAAGACCGTAATATTCAAGCTAATGAAGATTTTCCATTTAATCCCGGAGATATAGATGTGGTGATATTAACACATGCCCATATAGATCATTCCGGCAATCTGCCAACTTTATTACGGTTAGGTTTTAACGGTCAAATACTGTGCACCCCGCCTACTGCCGATTTAACTGAATTGCTTTTACTTGATTCGGTGAGCCTTTTTATGCGCAAAGCACAAACCAAAGGCAAATATGGCAAAGGGAAAGGCAAGTTTAATACCAATAGTCAGCCATTATATCTTCAAAAGCATGTAATGGATACCGTTGAACGCTTTGTAACTATAGGATATAACAAACCATTTAAGGTTAATGGTGATATTGAATTGACTTTTATTCCTATTGGGCATTTATTAGGTGCAGCGGCAGCTGTATTTAAAGTTAATGATCATGGCATTGAGAAATCAATTGCTTTTACAGGCGATATCGGCAGAAAGAATTACCCAGTTTTAAATGATCCCGAAAGCTTACCACAGGTTGACTATCTGATTACAGAATCCACCTATGGTGGTCGTTTTCACAGTAAAGGCAAATCTGTTGAAGAAACTTTGGTTGAGATGATTGATAAGTGCTGCGTGAAAGAGCAAGGACGGATGATTATTCCGGCGTTTAGTATCGGGCGTACACAGTCGCTTGTCTTCGCATTGAATAAGATATTCAGCAGCGGATTATTACCACCGGTTAAGGTTTTTGTTGATAGCCCGATGGCATCAATGGCAACGGGTATCTTCCGTAAATACCATAATTTGGTAAGCGAGGAGGCTAAGGATTTCTACAAAAACCAAGGCGATGAATTTGAGTTTGATAACCTAACCTATGTTGAGAATTTAAAAGATAGTCGCCAGGTATCTAATTACTTTGAGCCTTGTATTATCATATCTTCTGCCGGTATGTTAGAGGGTGGTCGTATACAAGATCACTTATTTTACAATATCCAAAATTACTATTGCACCATATTATTTATTGGTTATTGTGCCAAGGGCACATTAGGTCACCGTTTGTTGCGTGGTGATGCCATTGTGCATATTAAAGATCGCGATCTGGCTGTTTATGCGAACATTAAACAAACGGATGTACTGAGTGCCCATGGAGATCATGAAGATTTGATGAATACGGTTATGCAGCAGGATAAAACCTCATTGAAAACTGTGTTTTTAGTACATGGTGAAACGGTGAGTATGCAGGCTTTGGCTGACAGTTTGGAATTTGAGGGGTATAAAACGGTGATTCCGGAAAAGGGGATCTCGTATGAAATATAGGGATTTGTTATTCTAACATTTTAAAGGAATATCAGGTATATTATGAACGTTTGAATAAAAAACAATCCAAATGCAAAGAACAACCCTTAAAGAATGGAAAATAATTCGAGAAGAACCAGCTAAACCTTATCTAATGTATAGTATTTATGAAGGCGATAATTCAGAGTTTGCATTTTATTTTTCACAAATCGAAGAATGGGGATTGATGAAATATTGTACTAAACTTCAAATTTACACAAATAAATTATCGCCTGAAAAAGTTTACGATAGTGGGTCAGTATGGTTTTTGTTTGACATATCTAATGAAGTTAATTTTACTGAAACAGGCTTCATTTTCGACTGGACTTTGGAAAAATTAGTTTGTTTTAGACAACTTATTAATAAGGGAAATAACAACTATTCTTATCCATTTATAATTATAAATCTGTCTAATTTAACTTATGCAGTAATAGATGATAAGTTATTAAATACCTTGAAAAAAGACAATTCCATTTCGGTTACTGGAGTGAAAATCGTTATTGATAAGAATACAAAGGAAGAAAACAAAGTTTTTGAAAATTTCAAATTTGAGGAAATAAAGTGGGATACATTAACCAGTCTTACGAATAACGAATTTGCAGGGTGAAGAAGATTCTTCGTTCCTCAGAATGAACAAAAAATAGTATCAAACAAAAAAGGAGCTTCGAGCTCCTTTTTTGTTTGATACTATGTAAAATCTTATTTCTTAAAGTGCTCAATAATCAAGCTCGCAAGCTCCACACCTATTCTTTCCTGTGCTTCGTTAGTTGCAGCACCGATGTGTGGTGTTAACGAGATTTTAGGATTTTTAAGAATCTCTTCACGAGGTGTTGGCTCGTTATCATAAACATCCAGCGCAGCAAAAGAAACCTGGCCGCTATTTAAAGCATCAACTAAAGCAAGTTCGTCAATTAACCCACCACGAGATGCGTTAACCAAGCCTACGCCTTTTTTCATTTGTGCTAATTCAGCAGCACCAATGAGGGCTTTATCAACAAATGGCGTATGCAGGGTTATAAAATCAGCAGATTTGATAATCTCTTCTAAAGTTGCTGTTTTAACAGAAGCAGTTACTTTAATGCCACCGCCTAAAACCAATTCCAATTCAGGTTTGAAAGGGAATAAGTCATAAGCTAAAACATCCATACCAACGCCGATAGCAATCTTAGCTACTTCGCGACCGATACGGCCGAAACCTACGATACCTAAAGTTTTACCACGCAATTCAACGCCTTTTGCATAAGCTTTTTTAAGATCATTAAATTTAGTTCCACCTTCAACCGGCATTTTGCGGTTGCTGTCAGACAAAAAACGAACGCCGCCAAATAGCTGGGCGAATACCAATTCAGCAACTGATAATGATGATGAAGCCGGTGTATTATAAACACCAATGCCTTTTTCTTTAGCGTAGTCAACATCAATATTATCAACACCAACACCGCCACGGCCAATCAGTTTAAGATTCGGCGTAGCATCAATTAAAGCTTTGCGAACTTTAGTCGCGCTACGCACAGTGATAGCATCGTAGTTTTTTAACTTTTCAAGAAGTTCATCCTGTGGTATATTATTTGTATCTACTTCAAAACCGGCATCTTCCAGCATTTTTTTGCCTATTGGATCAATACCGTCGTTAGCTAATATTTTGATCATTTTGTTATATCATTGGGTCATTAAGTCATTTGTTATCAGCATAAAAAGCTAATGACACAATGACTCAATGAATTTTAAACTATTTATTATTCTCAGCAAATTCTCTCATCGCGTCAATCAGCACATACACGCTGGTGATTGGCAATGCATTGTAAATCGATGCCCTAAAACCACCAACACTTCTGTGGCCTTTAATGCCTACTATACCTTTTTCGTCGCACAGTTTAAGGAATGGTTTTTCGTGCTCAGGATTGTTTACCACGAAGGTAACGTTCATATCCGAACGGTCTTCAGTAGCACACACTGCCTTGAAGATTGGGTTACGCTCAATTTCTTCGTATAAAACAGCAGATTTTGCTTTGTTTTCTTTCTCAATCACTTCAACACCACCTTTTGATTTTAACCAGTTAAGGGTTAGCATTGATACATATATTGCAAATACCGGTGGGGTATTATACATTGAGCCACCTTCAATTTGTGTTTGATAGTTTAACATCGCAGGAATCTTACGACCTGCTTTGCCTAAAATATCATCCTTAACAATAACTAAGGTAACACCGGCAGGCCCCATATTTTTTTGAGCACCGGCATATATCAAACCAAAATCAGCAACGTTAACTTTGCGGCTAAATATATCTGAAGACATATCGCAAACCACAGGTACCGGTGATTTAGGAAACGCGTGCATTTGCGTACCGTAGATGGTATTGTTTGATGTAATGTGCAAGTAAGCAACATCTGCAGGGATGGTAAAATCCTTAGGTATATAAGTAAAATTGCTTTCTTTTGCCGAAGCCACAACTTCTACCTCGCCAAAATACTTAGCTTCTTTTAAAGCCTTATTAGCCCATACACCCGACTCTACGTAAGCAGCTTTGCCACCATCAGGTAACAGGTTATAAGGAGCCATAGCAAATTGCATGCTTGCGCCGCCTTGTAAAAATAAAACTGAGTATCCTTCAGGAACTTCAAAAAGCTCCTTTACCAGTTTTACAGCCTCGTTTAAAACCGCCTCAAACTCCGGGGCGCGATGCGAAATTTCAAGGATGGATAATCCGGTTCCATT
>Ga0302303_10000717_pt1 | contig 24827 bp, 27 predicted proteins | sample III_Palsa_E2_1_FD_194542 | JGI IMG/M metagenome (GOLD analysis project Ga0302303, IMG submission 194542) | Peat permafrost microbial communities from Stordalen Mire near Abisko, Sweden - III_Palsa_E2_1 | ecosystem: Environmental > Terrestrial > Soil > Palsa > Peat permafrost | place: Sweden...
ATTTGAAATTGCGTTGTAGCATCAGGAACAAAGTGCGTTAAAAAAACTGCGGTTACAGCTAATTCGGCAACAGCAAAAAATAAAGCAACATATTTTGCTACTTCGTTTTTAAGTATCAATACAGCCAGGGCTGCAACTATCGGTAAAAAAATTAATATACTAACCGTCATTTTTATATTGTAAACGCTAAGGTTTATATTCTAACAAAACTATATACTAACACAGCAATAATGCCTATCACCATCATAAATATGTAGAAGCCTACATTACCTGTTTGCAGTAAACGCAAACCCTTACTGGCTTCAACCGGCGAATCGGCAATGCCATTCACCAGGCCATCAATACCCATCTTATCAATCACGTTATAGCCGAAGCGTGACATGGCATCCAATGGTTTACGGATGATGGCATCATAGATCTCATCGATATAAAATTTATGGTATGACAGGTTAACCAAAAAGCTCCGCTCTTCGGTATCCGGTACTGGAACTTCTGCATTTTTGTAATATTTGATATAGGCATAAATTAACGCCAATAATGCCGATACAACAGATACGATCATTAATATAACTTCGGTACTACCCTTAAGGTCGGCAACAGGACTAATGGCTGCCGAATCTTTAAATACCGGTGCCAGATAATTAGCCAGCCAATGGCCGCCACCTAATGATTCAGGTACGTTTAAGAAACCGCCAATTACTGATAATATCGCCAAAACGATCAATGGGATGGTCATGCTCGGGGGTGATTCGTGCAAATGATGTTCCTGGTCATGTGTACCGCGGAACTTACCGTAGAAGGTAAGGAATATCAAACGGAACATATAGAACGAGGTAAACATCGCGCCAATAACGCCTAATATATATAAAGTTGGGCTTTGTGCAAATGCATGCGCCAGAATTTCATCTTTTGAAAAGAAACCTGCAAACGGCGGGATACCGGCAATAGCAATGGTACCGATCAGCATGGTCATAAACGTAATTGGCAATTTGCTTTTTAAACCACCCATTTTACGCATATCCTGCTCATTGCTCATACCGTGGATTACAGAACCAGCGCCAAGGAATAATAATGCTTTGAAGAAAGCATGTGTCATTACGTGGAAGAAAGCGCCTGTGTAAGCACCAACGCCCAAGCCTAAAAACATATAGCCCAATTGCGATACCGTTGAATAAGCCAGTACCTTTTTAATATCAGTTTGTGTTAACGCGATCAGCGCGCCAAGCAATACGGTGGCAATACCAATAATAGAAATAACGTGCAATGTATCCGGAGCCAGTGTAAACAGGATGTTTGAACGGGCTATCATATAGATACCTGCGGTAACCATGGTAGCAGCGTGGATCAAAGCCGAAACGGGTGTCGGGCCGGCCATCGCATCCGGTAACCAGGTAAACAATGGGATTTGTGCAGATTTACCGGTAGCACCTACAAACAGCAAGATTGTTATCAGCACAAAAGGAATTGAACCTGCATGTGCCGCGGCTGCTTTAGGGAAGATATCCGCGAAAGCGAAGCTGCCAAAATATTTGTTGATGATGAATATCGCGATCAGGAAACCTAAGTCGCCAATACGGTTCATGATAAATGCTTTCTTGGCAGCATCGGCATAGCTTGGATTGGTGAACCAGTAACCGATTAACAGGTACGAGCATAAACCAACGCCTTCCCAACCAATAAACATGATTACATAGTTTGAGCCTAATACCAGCAGTAACATAAAGAATACGAACAGGTTTAAATAAGCGAAGAATTTACCAAAACCTTCATCTAAATGCATGTAGCCGATAGAGTATAAATGGATCAGGAAACCAACACCGGTAATAATCAACAGCATTAATGAACTTAACTGATCAATTAAAAACGAGAATGGGATATGCACATCTCCCGCGTCAATCCAGCTAAAATAAGTAACGTTGATAGGTATGCCGGTAGATTTCACCTGCAAAAATGTAGCAACGCTCAATCCAAAAGCAATCAGCACTAAAAAGCTGCCGATAAAACCTATCAATTTTTCAGACAGAGCCTTACGACCAACGCCATTAATAATAAAACCGGCTAAGGGTAGTACAGGAATAAGCCAGATGTATTTATCCATTTTTTATAAGCCCCCACTAAATCTCCCCCGGAAGGGGAGACTTGTTTTTTATTTAATTTATATATAAATCTTTAATTATTGCCTTGCCAATAGCCCTCCCTTCCGGGGAGGGTTGGGTGGGCTCTGCTCTACCACTTCAACCTGTTCAACACGTTAATGTCAACAGAATTGGTGTTACGGTATATCATTACAATAATGGCCAGCCCAACAGCTACTTCGGCCGCGGCTAATGCCATAATAAAAAACACAAATACCTGGCCGGATGCGTCACCGTGGTAAACCGAAAAAGCGGTTAGCAATAAGTTAACGGCATTCAGCATCAACTCAACCGACATAAAAATGATGATCGCATTACGGCGCAGCAACACACCCATTACGCCTATCGAAAAAATGATAGTGCACAACATGATGTAATGATTAAGCGGTACTGATTTTATGGTGTTAGTTAAACTTTCCATTACAATGATTTTGGTTTTGGATCTTTAGTTGCTAATAAAACAGCTCCAACCATTGCTGATAAAAGCAGCAGTGAAGAGATTTCAAACGGCAATAAAAATTCGTTGAATAATACTTTACCTAAATTTTGTACCAAACCTAATCCCGGGTCTTTTAATAAAACCGGACTTGCAACACCAACTTGTTTTAGGCAGCCAACCAGCACAACCAGTAAGCAACCGCCGCCTAATACAGCAGCAATTTTTACGATGTTTGATTTTACCGGCTCCGAATCCTTGTTAAGGTTGATGAGCATTAGCGTGTACAGGAACAATACCAGGATGGCACCCATGTATACAATAAAGTTTACTATAGCCAAAAACTGGGCGTTTAGTAAAATGTAGTGTACCGTGAAAGTGAAAAATGTAAGTACAAGGTATAGTATGCTATGCACCGGATTTTTTGCAGTTATAACCAATATTGCGAAGAATATGGACAAAAACGCGATGAAGTAAAATGTATTCATGTTTATATTTACAAAATACCTATGCCCTTAAAAAGGTTGGGCAAAGGTATAAAACTTCTTTATTGATTTAAGGGCGCCTCTACTAATTTGTCTTTACCATAGATAAAATCTTTACGCAGGTAATCGGCAGGTACAATATCGCCATCTAAATAGATCGCTTCTTTAGGGCAAGCTTCTTCACATAACCCGCAGAAGATGCAGCGCAGCATGTTTATTTCGTAAACAGCGGCATATTTTTCTTCGCGATATAAGTTTTCTTCACCTTTCTGGCGCTCAGCGGCAGTCATGGTAATGGCTTCAGCAGGGCATGATAAGGCGCACAAACCGCAGGCGGTGCAACGCTCTTTACCATTTTCATCGCGTTTAAGCGAGTGCATACCACGGAAATTTTCAGAAAACTCACGTTTTTCTTCAGGATAGCTGATGGTTACCGGCTTTTTGAAGAAGTGTTTCATGGTAATTGAAAGGCCGCTAACAATAGCAGGCAGGTAAGCACGCTCCCAAAAATTAAGCGGCTTCGATTCAATTAACTTTCTTTTATTACTTAATGATTCCATTATCCTAATCTTATAAATAAGTGCTGATAACAGCCGTTAAAACAATATTGGCGATTGCCAAAGGTATCAGCACCTTCCAACCCAGGTCCATCAACTGGTCGTAGCGGAAACGCGGGATTGTCCAGCGCACCCACATAAAAAAGAAGATGAACAAAAATACTTTAGCAAACATGATAGCCACGCCAATTAGTGGCGCGATGGTTGGGCCGGTATGTGCCAGCATCCAATCCATACCCGGGTAATTGTAACCACCCCAGTAAAGTGTTACCATTACTGCCGATGAAATAAACATATTGATATACTCAGCAAACAGGTAAAAACCTAATTTCATGGATGAGTATTCGGTATGGTAACCACCTACCAATTCGGTTTCGCACTCCGGTAAATCGAATGGTGTACGGTTAGTTTCGGCAAAAGCACAAACAATGAACAGCAAGAAGCCTAATGGCTGGCGTAAAATATTCCAGTGCCATTCGTGTTGTTGCTCAGCAATTTGGCGAAGGCTTAACGTTCCGGTCAGCATCAATAAGGCAATGATAGAAAGGCCCATTGAAATTTCGTAGCTGATGTTTTGTGATGCAGCGCGGATAGCACCCAATAAAGAGTATTTATTGTTTGATGCCCAACCTCCTATCATTACACCGTATACACCTAATGATACCACACCGAAGATGTATAAAACACCAACGTTGATATCCGCAACCTGTAAATCAACCACATGGCCGCCAATGGTTAAGTGCTGCCCCCATGGAATAACAGCAGAGCCGATACAAGCGGTTAGAATAGCCAATGAAGGGCCAACGATAAATAAGAAAGCACTCGCGTTTGTCGGGATGATCTCTTCTTTCAAAAACATCTTCGCGCCATCGCACAGTGGTTGTAATATTCCCCACGGGCCTGCGCGGTTAGGGCCTATCCTATCCTGAAAAAATGCCGCTATTTTACGCTCGGCATAGGTAGAATACATGGCCACTACCAGGCTGATAGCGAAAATGATCACTACCAATATAAATTTTATGATGATATCTGCTACTTCCATTATAAGCGTGTCTCCCGTTCAAATTGTTCCTGATTTGCCTCTATTAATACCGGGTTTGATTTAACAACCGGTAGCGGATGCATAGTAGTGTAATGGTTTGAGCTGATAACCGAGTGGTTTGATACCTTACGCGGGCCTTCAATAATCCAGTCAGCTGTTTTCTTTTTATCAAAACGGCATTCGTTGCAGATAAACTCTTCAACTTCGCCATAAACATCTTTACGTGCGGTAACACGTAAAACATCTTCGCCTTTGTACCAAAGGGTTACTTTACCGTTGCAGTTTTCGTGGCTGCAATCGCGGTGTGCTTCAACCGGCTTGGTAAACCAAACACGGTTTTTAAAACGGAAAGTTTTATCGGTTAATGCACCTACCGGGCAAACATCAATTACGTTTCCAGAGAAATCGTTATCAACTGCTTTTTGTATGTAGGTAGATATTTCAGAGTGATCGCCACGGTTTAGGATACCATGCTCGCGGTGATTGGTGATCTGGTCGGCAGTGAAAACACAACGGTAGCACAGGATGCAACGTGTCATGTGCAACTGTATTTTATCACCGATATCTATTTTTTCGAATGTACGGCGGTCAAATTCATAACGTGTTTTAGCCGCGCCATGCTCGTAACCTAAGTTTTGCAAGTCGCACTCGCCAGCCTGGTCGCAAATAGGGCAATCCAAAGGGTGATTGATCAATAACATCTCTACAATACCCTTACGCGCTTCAATTACCTCGGGCGAAGTGATGTTTTGCACTTCCATCCCATCCATAACCGCGGTACGGCACGATGCTACCAGTTTAGGCATAGGGCGCGGGTCTTTTTCAGAACCTTTGCTTACTTTAACCAAACAAGTACGGCATTTACCGCCGCTGCCTTCTAATTTAGAATAATAGCACATCGCAGGCGGTACAATGTCACCCCCAATGATCCTTGCGGCATTTAGGATGGATGTTCCTGCTTCTACTTCAACGGAGATCCCGTCTATTGTTACTTTCATTATTTTAATTAATTAGCCCCCTCTAAATCTCCCCCAGAAGGGGAGACTTCAGGAGCATTTACTTTTCTTTAAGCCCTCCCTTCCGGGGAGGGTTGGGTGGGGCCTATACTGCCGGCTCCGGTTTTGGCAACGGGTCAGCGTAATGTGCTATTCCGTAATTCCTGGTAACCGCTTCAGCGCCGTTGGTTACGTGCCATTCAAACTCATCCCTAAAGTGGCGGATAGCGCTGGCTACAGGCCATGCTGCCGCGTCACCAAGCGGACAAATTGTGTTACCTTCAATTTTTTTAGATACATCAACCAGCAGGTCCATGTCGCTCATTTTACCATGGCCATGCTCTAAACGGTGCAGCACTTTTTCCATCCAGCCTGTACCTTCACGGCAAGGTGAACATTGGCCACAGCTTTCATGGTGATAAAAACGGGCGAAGTTCCAGGTATTGCGAACAATACATTGGTCTTCGTCAAACGCGATGAAACCGCCTGAACCCATCATGGTACCGCTAACAAAACCACCTTCGGCTAATGATTCATAGCTCATCAGGCGCGCGTCGCCTGCAATAGTTTTCAGAAACAGGTTTGCCGGTAAAATCGGCACTGATGATCCGCCTGCAACAACTGCTTTTAAGCGTTTGCCATTGGCAATACCACCGCAATATTCATCGGAGTATAAAAATTCTTCAACAGGTAATCCTAAGTCGATCTCGTAAACACCCGGATTTTTAACGTTGCCACCGGCAGAGATCAGCTTAGTACCGGTACTACGGCCAACACCAACTTTAGCATACTCTTCGCCGCCTTCGTTGATGATCGGCACAACTGCCGCGATAGATTCCACGTTATTTACCACAGTTGGGCAACCGTACAAACCTGCAATCGCAGGGAATGGTGGTTTAATGCGCGGGTTACCGCGTTTACCTTCTAACGACTCTAACAACGCGGTTTCTTCACCACAAATGTAAGCGCCGCCGCCCGGTTGTACATATAATTCCAGATCGTAACCTGTACCTAATATATTCTTCCCTAAAAATCCTTTATTTTTTGCTTCCGCGATGGCTTTTTCAAGGATACGGATCTGCGGCATCATTTCACCACGAACGTAGATGTATGATGTTTTAGCACCTAAAGCGTAGCTGGCAACAATCATACCCTCAATTAACAAGTGAGGGATATGGGTCATCAGGTAACGGTCTTTAAAAGTTCCCGGCTCTGATTCATCTGCATTACATACCAGGTAACGGGCAACACCTTCGGGCTTAGCCAAAAAGCTCCACTTCATACCGGTTGGGAAACCTGCACCACCACGGCCACGCAGGCCTGATTTCTTAACCTCTTCCACCACATCGTCAGACGACATGGTTTTCAGTGCCTTTTCAACAGCAGCATAACCCCCTTTTTGACGGTAAACATCAAAAGTGTTAATGCCGGGTACGTTTATATGTTCTAAAAGTAGTTTCCGTGCCATTGTTATTAGTATATTTTTTTTGTGTGCCTGTAATGGCTAATGTGCCTTACAATACAGCTTGCACATGCTATTGCTATTAACGGTATTAAAATTGCACCGTGTTTTTTTATATCCTCCGTCGCCAATATCAACGCTACAACTAAAACCAAAACAATATCTGTAATAATTAAAGTCGAGCTATTCATTATCAGTTACTGGCTTTGGCCGTCAAATCGCTGATCAACTGATCAACCGATTCGTTGGTTAATTTTTCGTAAAAAGTATATTCAGGACTGATCTGCAATACAGGGCCGTAACCACAGGCTGCCAAACATTCCACTCCGCGCCAGCTAAATAATCCGTCGGGCGTTACATCGCCTTCCTTTACACCTAACTTTTGCTCAATATGATCCATTATTTTTTCGGCGCCAACTAAACAGCATGGGCCTGTACGGCAAACCTCTAACATATACTTGCCTTGCGGGCGCATAAAATACATGCTGTAAAAGGTAGCTACTTCGTAAACTTCAATATCCTGTATTTTCAGATAGTCGGCAACCTTGTCCATTGCAGGCGCGCTAACCCAACCAAATTCGGCCTGAACGAAGTGTAAAATCGGCAGCAATGCTGATTTCTGTTTCCCTTCGGGATAACGGCTCACTACATCATCAAACTTGGCTATAAGCGCCGGTGAAAACTCTACCGGGATCGCTTCTGAATTGTCAACTCTAAGCATCTAATTCTCCGGCTATAACGTTTAAACTACTCATGTTAATAATCGCATCAGACAGTAACATGCCCTGGCTCATAGGCGCGTACATTTGGTAGTTAATGAAACTCGGCCTGCGGAAATGCAGGCGGTATGGCGAACGACCGCCATCATTAACCAAATAAAAACCTAACTCGCCATTGGCACCCTCAACCGAGTGATATACTTCGGTGTTCGGGGTATCTATTTCGCCCATCACTATTTTAAAGTGGTAGATCAAGGCTTCCATGTTATTGTAAACTTCTTCTTTTGGAGGCAGGTAAAACTCAGGTACATCCGCGTGGAATATATCTGTAGGCTCTTTTTCTAACTTAGTTAAAGCCTGCTCAATAATGCGAAGGCTCTGCCACATTTCTTCGTTACGAACTAAGAAACGAGCATAAACATCGCCATTCTCGCCAACAGGTACTTCAAAATCAAAGTCTTCGTAAGATGAGTATGGATTCATTGCCCTAACATCATAATCAACACCTGCCGCACGTAATAACGGGCCGCTCCAGCTGTAAGCTAAAGCATCTTCGGCAGTAACTTCCGCTACACCTTTGGTACGATCAACAAATATGCGGTTACGGTTAAACAGTGCTTCAAATTCTCTTAACGTTACCGGGAAATTCTTTAGGAAATTACGCAGTTTGGTAAAAGCTTTAGTGTTAAAGTTACGCTCAAAACCTCCTATACGGCCAATGTTGGTTGTAAGGCGCGAGCCGCAAACTTCTTCGTAAATTTCATAAATAGCCTCACGGTGCTCCATCATATAAAGGAAACCTGTGAAAGCGCCGGTATCAACCCCTAATACACCGTTACAAACGATATGATCTGATATACGGGCCAGTTCCATTACAATTACACGCAGGTAATCAACACGTTTTGGTGTTTCAATACCTAATAGTTTTTCAACTGTCATGTGCCAGCCCATGTTATTGATGGGTGACGAGCAATAGTTTAAACGATCGGTTAATGGAGTGATCTGGTAAAAAGGGCGGTGTTCGGCAATTTTTTCAAAAGCACGGTGTATGTAGCCAATGGTTGATACGCCGCTGATGATCCTTTCGCCATCCAGTTGCAGCACGTTTTGAAAAACACCGTGCGTAGCCGGGTGCGTTGGCCCTAAGTTTAGGGTTGATGGCGCGGTTTGCGGATCGTTATCTGTATATACCGGGTGGTTCTGCATTTTCTATCTTCCGAAAAAATAATCTTTTTTATCAACACGGTTAGGGTCTTCCAGCGGATACTCTCTGCGCATCGGAAAAACCGTCATGTCATCAACATTCAAAATCCTGCGTAAATCCGGGTGGCCGTCAAATATCACTCCGAAAAAGTCATACGTTTCGCGCTCCATCCAGTTAGCACCGTGCCATACTGTTGTTGCAGTTGGGATGTGATAATCTTCGGCAGGTAAAAAAACCTTAATGCGGATACGCACATTGTTTACCAGGCTATGCAGGTGGTAAATTACGCCGATAGGGTTTGCCTGCTCAGGATAATGAACAGCTGTTATATCTGTTAAATAAATGAACTGCAATGCAGCGTCATTTTTTAGAAATTCTAAAATAGAAATAACGTTATCGCGACCGGTTTCAATAGTTAGTAAACCATAAGGTTCGCCAACAACGGTAAATTGCTGATCGAACTTATCGCTGATCTTTTTTAAAAGCTCTTCGTTAGTGATCTTACCCATTACTGAATTCCGTATGAAGCTAATAATTTCTGATATTCCGGCGTGCTGCGACGGCGCAATGATTCTGTTTGCACTAATTTTTGTATGCCGATGAAGCCATCAATAATAGCTTCGGGGCGTGGCGGGCAACCGGGTACGTAAACATCCACCGGGATAATCTCATCAATACCTTGCAGTACCGAATAAGTATCAAATATACCGCCGCTTGATGCGCAGGCACCAACAGCCATTACCCAACGTGGTTCGGCCATTTGCAGGTAAACCTGGCGCAATACAGGACCCATTTTTTTAGAAATGGTACCCATAACCATTAAAAGATCGGCCTGGCGTGGAGAAAAACTCAAACGCTCGGCACCAAACCTCGACAAATCATAATGAGAAGCCATGGTGGCCATAAACTCGATACCACAGCAAGAGGTGGCAAATGGCAATGGCCATAACGAGTTTGAACGTGCTAAACCTATTGCTTTATCAAGCGAAGTAGCAAAAAACCCAGCACCTTCTATACCAGGAGGAGCTTCAACTAACTGAATATCACTCATGAAATTTATAATACAAAATCCCTTCCAAAACTGAAAGGAATAAGCAAATTTACAATATTTAACACTGTATTTAGTACACTATCTTAGCGATAGAATATATTTAGAATTGTTCTAAATTAATCCCAGTCTAATGCGCCTTTTTTAATAATGTAGATAAAGCCTAACAGCAATGTTGCCATAAAGATGAACATTTCTATCATGCCGCTGCCACCCAACGCTTTAAAGTTTACAGCCCATGGGTACATAAAAATAACCTCCACATCAAACAATACAAAAAGTATCGCTACCAGGAAATATTTAATGGAGATAGGTGTACGCGCGTTACCAACAACCTCGATACCCGACTCAAATGGGGTCAACTTATCTGCTGTTTGGCGTTTAGGGCCTATTTTGTGCGTTACAAACATGGTGGTAACCACAAAACCAACGGCTACTACCATTTGAAAAATGATTGGTAAATAATTTACCGGTAAACTTTGTACTTCCATACTGCAAATATACTAATGGATAGATAATAAAAAAGCCCCATTTTCACGGGGCTTTTTATTTAGAATATTTCTACTTCTTCTTTTTCATGTACTCCAATGCCTGCGCGTTGGTTGGGTCGTTAGCTAAAGCTTTCGAGTAGTTATCACTGGCTTGTGCCGGATCTTTTACTTTATACTCATAGTAAGTACCTAAATAATCATAAGCGATAGCCAGGTTCTTTTTGTCACCATCAGTTAAAGCTGTTTTAGCTGTTGTGATTTTTATAAACTGCTCATAGTACGGTTTAGCCAAACCTTTAATATTGTTACGGTCGGCATCTTTAGTATCAGCTACAAAAGCTCTGTATAAAGCTACAATTGCAACTGGTGTAGTAGCCTTTTGCTGGATGTATGAAAACGCAGAATCTGCTTTGGTTAATAAAGTAGTATCTGGTTTTTTTGCGTCATAAGCATAATAGTAAGCAAATCCTTCACGCAAATAATCGTTCAAAGTTGCTTTGTGTGATTTTTGGATATATAAACCGTATTCATTACCAGCTAATTGGTATTGCTTGTTGGTATATTCAGCTTTTGCAATCTCAGCTAATACATCAGTTTGTGTAGTATCAATTTCGTAAGCCTTTTTTAAGTTATTCATACCCAATGAATCCTGACCTGAAGCCATTTGTAAGTGACCTAAATAAACATAATCTGTAGGGATTACACGTTTAGGATCGGCTTTGGTCATCCAGGTGTTCATCGCAGCTAAGCCAGCCGGATAATCTTTATTTTCATAAGCAGCATAACCTAAATAACGGTAAACCCTTAAGTTGCTATTAGCTGATTTTGAAAGATCAGTTGCAACCTGCTCAAGGATCTTGTAATCGGCAGGGTCATGTGCCGAGATCAGGAAATCGGCATAACGCATTTGAGATTCAACAGACATATCTGTTAAACTTAAATATTTTTGGTAATGCCCAATCGCTTCTTGTTTCTTATCAGCCATTTTTGCTTCCATATTAGCCCAGCGTAAATCTGTTTCAGCCCATTCGCGGTAAGCAGGACCATAGTTAGGGTCAATAGCAATAGCAGCCTGGAAACTTGTTTCGGCATTAGTATAGTTGTTTGAATATTTAGATATAACACCCAATGCAACATCAGCAGCCGCCAGTTTTGGATCGATCTCTAACGCACTGGAGAAATCTGAATATGCACTGTTATCATCTAATTGTGATAATGATGCAGCTCCTCTTGTTAAAAGCAGATCAGTGCTTTTAGGATTGATTACTAAACCTTTTGTTGTAATATCAATAGCAGCTTTTGCATCTGCCGGTAGTACTGGCGCACCATTTGGCGCAAGCAAATAGGCCTTACCAATGTAGATGTAAGTTTGTACGTCTTTTTTAGCTGTAAAAGATATAGCCTGGTTAAAATCGTTTGTAGCAGTAGTTCTATCTTTATCAAGTAATGCCACAGCTCCTAAACCGGTAGAATTTAAAGGTGATTTTGGGTTAATGCCCAAGCCTTTGTTAAACCATAGTTTAGCTGAATCAGCTTCATCTTGTTGCAGGTAAACCCAACCAAGGTAAAAATAGTTCTCGTCTTTAGTCGGCTCTGTAACGGTAAGGTTTTTAAGCATCGACTTTGCTTTGGAATATTGCTCGGCACCAATCGCTTTTTTAGCATCATCAAGGCTTTGCGCTTTAGCTGCAGAACCTGCGAATAACAATCCTAATGCTGCCGCAGCTACTTTACTGGAAATTTTCATTTGGAATTAATTATATATTAGAATTATGTTTAGTTTACTGTATGTTTAATTTCAATTTCTCTTCCGGGCATGGTACTTGGTAATAAACCTGAGCTTAAAACTATCCTTTGCCCCCTATCGCTAATTAAAAATAGTTGGAAGCCTTCTCCCAGCCCTTGCCTGCCCGTGCAATTAACAATGTACAATTCTCTTTTTAAAGGATATTGCCCTAACGACAATGTCTCTTGAGAAGGTTTATAATATTCGGTTGCATATTTTTTGTTGCCCTCATCTTTAACACCTACAATTTTAATATTGTTTACGGCATCTGCATAATCCTTATCAGGATCATCTAACCAATTAAAGCCTACAAAACCTATAGCATCCGGATGGTTACTAACGTATTTAATTACCTCTTTATTTGATTTGAGCGCATAAATATTACTTTGTTTAAAGTCGTTAACACCAGATAATGTTTTTAAATATCGCACTAAACTTGAGTTTGGGTTATCAAAAACAATATTCATAGCTGTTTTAGCCTTCCCGCTTAGCATTTGCTTAATTTCATCAACGGTTATCGTAGTATCATTTGATGCTTTGTTTACAATAACAGCTACAGCATCCTCTGCAAAAGGGCTTACATCGGGTGATAAATTTTTCGCCTTTAAAACTTTAACCTCATTACTATCCAAATCGCGCGACAATATGGCTACCCTAACGCTATCGGTTAACAGCATATTAACAACCATATTTTCGGGCTTATAAATAATATCAGTTTTGGCTTTAGGATCCAATGCCTTAAATATATAGTTTTCGGCATCTACGATAGGCTCAAAAGATTCATCCGCAGCAAATTTAGCATTGCCTTCAGATATCGTATCGTTATAAGCGGCTGGTTTTGGCTTACACGCTTGCAAAGCCAGCACCAATACTGCAAAAACTAAAACAACATTGAATTTATTCTTCATCGGGCTGTTTTTTAAAAATTCGGGTAAATCGTAATATTCCGTAGGCGATAAATAGGCCACCTACCATTAAACGTTGTGTGCTTGATAGGTTAAGATTAAGCTTAGTCCAAAACATGATCATTAAGCCCATGCCGGTAACACACACGAATACGGTAACACCTAAAATAAGCAAAAACCGCCTTTTGAGCGATTTTTGCTTATCACGTAAATTTAATGACATGTTTTTATTGATCCGCGTCTGCCAGTGAGAAAGCAAACGAAATTGTAAATTGAACACGTACTTTTTGACCATTTTGCACACCTGGTTTCCAAGGTGGAGATGATTTTATCGCAGCTACAGCAGCATCTCCCATTGTTGGGGTTGGTGCACGTAAAACTTTAACATCTGTTAAGCTACCGTCCCTTTCAACAACGAAGGTTACAATTGCTTTTCCTGAAGTACCGTTTTCCCTATCAACAGCAGGGAATTTAACCGCTTTTGCAAGGTAAGCATTAAAACCAGCAGGACCACCGTTTTTAAATTCTGGTTCCTGCTCTACAGCGGCAAACACCTGGTTAGGGTCCGACTCTGTAACTTTAGCATCACCATTACCTACAGGCTCATCAATGCTAACGTCAGCATTAGGGTTACCTTTTTGGTTGGTTTGCCCCGGGTCAGCTTTCGCTAATTCCGTAACAGTTGGCGGCGGTGTTTTAACCTCGTTATCCGGTTTTACTACCGGAGGCGGGAATTTCACCTGGTCAACTTTTGGTTTTGGTGGCTCCGGCGGTGGCGGAGGTGGAATTTTCTTTTGATCCACCGGTGGTGGTTGCAATAGCTTCACGTCGGTAAGTTTTACTACCGGCGGAGCTTTTGGAATAAACCCCTCAATGGCGTTAACAATTGTATTTATAGATAATATAAATACGAAAAATAACGAGCCAAAAATAAGGGCAAGGTTTGTACTCCTTGAATTCTGTTGTCTTAATTCGTAAGCGCCATATTCTTTATTGCGCCCCTTAAAGATAACGTCGGTCCATTCCTTTCTAAAAATATCTAATTTAGATCCTAACATTTTTTTAAGGCTTTAAATAATTATTTAAATAAGTTGTCCCTTTTTAACAAGGCAAGTTCAACGGGTGTAATATCAACTATCGCACGTTGGTCAATACCGGTTATATTCAGTTCGTCCATTACGGTAACCATGTTTTTATAGGTACTTTGTGCGCTTGGTTTAACAACCACAATCATTCCCTGGCCACCATGGCTTGCTTTAATTGCCTTGTCCTGGTCAACCAAAACTTTACGCAACTCTTCTTTACCATAACCTATTACCGAAGGTTGTGATTTACCTGGTTCACCTACAAACCATTCCAATTTATCATTATCACCCAATAAAAGGGTCATAGTTCTTGATTCCGGAACGGGTAATTGGTCATGGGTTTTTTCATCCTTATCAGGCATGATCAATTCCAGTGCTTTTGGCTTACTCAGGGTAGTAGTAAGGATGAAGAAGGTGATCAAAAGGAAGGCTAAATCCACCATGGCTGTTAAATCCACGCGTGTTGCTTTCTTTTTGGTTCTTACCTTGCCACCTTTATGTTTACCACCCCCGCCGGAGGTATCTAATTCTGCCATTTCTTATTTCGATTTTAAGGCTGTTATCAAATTAAATCTGTCGATTTTTTGTTTCTGTAAGGTAGCAATTACTTTTTGCACAGTTGGATATTCTTCCTGACTGTCACCTTTAATACCTATTCTCAGTTCTTTATCATGCAAATACTTATCGGCCAAACGTGCTGAGTGAACCCAATCATACAACTCATTAGTAGCAGTTGTATCGGTTGGTATACCCGGTTGCGCTATTGTTGTCCTTTGTTTGGCATCCATATCCAAAAATCCTTTAAGCTGATTTATTGGAACACCGAATGATTCGATTCCAGAAAATACATTCTTTTCATCGGCTGTAAAGGAAATTTTGTATTTGTCGCCCATTATATCTAATGTTTTTTTGCGAACATCATCACCCGCAACACCAAAGAAAACTTTTCCCTGGCCAATTAATATGGTCGAGAAGTCAACTTCTGGTATTGGGCCTATGATTGTGGCAGCAGGTATAGCTATAGCTGCCGGATCCTGCACTTTTGGTTTTGCTGATAAAATGAAAAAGGTAAGCAAAAGAAAAGCTACGTCGCACATTGCCGTCATGTCAATTGCTGTACTCTTCCTTGCGACTTTTACTCTGGGCATAATCTATTTTATTAAAATGAGTAAATATGTTAATTCACTTATACACCGGCGGCAAATGTGAGCGCCGGTGTATTAAATAAATTGTACCTTTTTATTTTTTGTGTGATGCAGCAAATGTTTGCACAATGCTGAATCCTGTTTCGTCAATTGCGTAAGTCAGGTTATCAATTTTTGATGTAAATACGTTGTACATTACAATTGATAAAGCCGAAGTACTGATACCCAAAGCGGTGTTAACCAACGCTTCAGAGATAGCTGCTGATAAAGCACCTGTGTTAGTACCACCACCGTTACCAGCTAACTCGTGGAAAGCCGTGATCATACCGATTACTGTACCTAACAAACCTGTTAATGTACCGATAGATACCAAAGTAGCGATGATAGTTAAGTTTTGCTCTAACATTGGCATTTCTAAAGCAGTTGCTTCTTCAATGTCTTTTTGGATAGCTAAAGTTTTTTGATCAACGTCAAGCGTTGCTTCGCCTTCCATTTCGCGGTATTTTTTCAAACCGGCTTTAATTACGTTTGCAACAGAACCTTTTTGTTTGTCGCACTCAGCAGAAGCCGCGTCGATGTTACCTGAAGCTAAGAAAGTTTGGATCTTTCTAACAAAGGTATCAATGCTGCTTGTACCGGTTGCTTTACCAATAACGATAAATCTTTCGATAGAAAATACGATAACCATTAATACGTATCCCATTACCAATGGTACTAATACACCACCTCTGTGTACGATACCGAACGGATCTGATGGTTCTCCATTTAGAACATCACCGCCTTTATAGTGGCTTGGATCAGCAAGTACAAATAAGTAGATACATACTGATACTACTAAGCAAATCGGAATTGCCAATGTGGCAAAGATGCTCGATGAGCTTGAGCTTTCTTTTTTAATAGGAGCGGTTGGTTTTGATGGTACATTTGCCATTACTTTAAATTTTTAGTTTTTAGTCAGTGTTTATATAAATATGTTAATTAAATGCAATTTTTAATGCGGATAACAAAAATAGAATTTTAATGAAATAAAAAAACTTTTTATGCTATTAGTCCGCAATTTTATTGTTTCTAGCGTTGGCTACCCAATAATTGGTGAGTGATAAACGCCCTAAACCAATAAATTGTATATGTAACACGTATTTTTTACAATACAACCTATTTTTTTCAATATTAACAAAAAATAATTTAGAAAAAGTATGTAACTATCGTGATATGATTTCGTTTAAGCGGACGTAAGCCTATATATAACGTTGTCAACACACATATTCACAGAATATTAAAGCTTTTAATATTTAGCCGTTTTATTTATCGACGTATGTTTAATATTATTAAATATGCCTTTTTTCAGCATGTATAACGCAGCTAACGGCTTCGAATTGTATCGATTTCATTAAATTTTCATCTTTTTTATTTAATAATTAAGATGCTAGCCACCCGCTTTTTTCACTTTGTATCCGTCGGTTTGTAATAAAGTTAAAATTTTGTCTCTAAAATCTCCCTGTATCAGTATCTCGCCATCCTTTACAGAACCGCCTACCCCGCACTTTGATTTTAGCTTTTTGCCGATCTCTTCCAGATCAGTATCCGGACCAACAAACCCTGTTACGCGGCTAACCATTTTGCCGCCACCCTTGCGATCAAGGTATATCTTAAGGTTTTGCTGTTGTGGTGGCAATGCTTCAGACGAACCATCATGTTCCTCTTTATATTCGAAGCCGGGATCGGTTGAATACACAACACCGGTGTAGTTTTTATTTTTTTTGGACATGGTTATTAATGCTAATCAGCTAAAATTAGGAAAAAATTGAGTTAGATACTTAAAGCGGGGATATTAATGATTAGGGTTATGGTAATCTTTCCCGGCAATAATTTTTAACGATGCGGGTACCACTTTTATTTCAATATCAGCAGCTGCAATTCGTGGCTCTCCATCTAAATGCATTGGGCCGGGGGCAACACGGTTAATTTTGATATCTTTTCCGCGGATGATCTCCACATATTTTGAGCCTTCGGATGTTTTGGTGAACATGCGTATCCCCATCTCGATAAATCGCCATAACGGGAAAGGCTTAATTACACAAACATCCAGCATACCATCCTGAACGGATGCATTTGGTGATACATGCGCGTTATTGCCATACTGAGATGAGTTGGCAAAGCTTAGCATAAATGCTTCGCGCTGGTAAAGGTTGCCATCTATAGCTATATTATAGGTATCGGCTTTGTAATTATTGATTTCGCGGAACGCTGACTTAATATAGGTACTGAAGCCTCGTTTTTCTTCGTGCGAAAACACTTCGCTAATGTGGGCATCAAAGCCCATACCTGCCATATTAAAAAACCACTCCCCATTAGCCGTTGCCGCATCAATAGCTTCTACATGCCAGTTGTTCAGGTTTTTAATGGCTTCGGCTGTATCCATCGGGATATCCAAAAACCGGGATAAGCCATTGCCCGATCCATAGGGCAATATCCCCATAACGGTATCGCTGCCTACTATGGCCGATGCTACCTCGTTCACGGTGCCATCGCCGCCTACGGCAACAACTAATTGGTAAACGCCAATAGCTTGTTTGGCAAGCTCATGCGCGTGCCTTATGCCATCACTATATATAATGGTGTTGTCAAAAATCGCCTTATCCAGGTTTCTCTCTATCAAATCCGGCACACCTTCCTTGCTCTTGCCGCCTGATACCGGGTTAATAATAAATAAAGCTTTCCTTTTCAACTATATATATTTAGTGGCGGCAAAAGTAAATCTATTTTCGGCTTTGTAAAAATTGTTTTATTTTTGGCGCCAACGGTGGACTGATTTAATATCCCGACCAGATCGGGACTGGATTGCAACCACGTAAAAAAGTGCTAAAACCATGCTTCTTTTTACTTCGATCCTGATAAAACCTGTCTGCTCCGTTTTTACGTTTATTTAAAGAAAAATATGCCATATTTATTCACTTCAGAATCAGTGTCGGAAGGACACCCGGACAAAGTTGCCGACCAAATATCGGACGCTCTAATTGATCAATTTTTAGCTTTCGACCCCGATTCAAAGGTTGCATGCGAAACTTTAGTTACCACCGGCCAGGTTTTTTTGGCAGGTGAAGTAAAATCAAAAGCTTATTTAGATGTACAAAAGATAGCCCGCGAGGTGATCAACAAAATTGGTTATACCAAAGGCGAATATATGTTTGATGGCAGCTCATGCGGCGTACTTTCGGCCATTCACGAGCAATCACCTGATATTAACCAGGGTGTTGACCGCCAGGCTAAAGAAGAGCAAGGTGCCGGCGACCAGGGTATGATGTTTGGCTATGCCACCATCGAAACTGATAACTATATGCCATTGGCTTTAGATATTGCGCATGCTTTATTAATTGAGCTTGCTGCCATCCGCCGCGAAAACACGGCTATCAAATATCTTCGCCCGGATGCGAAATCGCAGGTTACTTTGGAGTATGATGATAACAACAAGCCAACCCGTATCGACGCGATTGTTATCTCGACCCAACATGATGACTTTGATGAGGAAAAAACAATGCTGGCTAAGATCAGCAACGATATCATCAGCATCCTGATCCCCCGTGTTAAAGCGAAATACCCTAAATACGCGCACTTTTTTAATAACGATATTAAATACCATATCAACCCAACCGGTAAATTTGTTATCGGTGGCCCGCATGGCGATACCGGCTTAACCGGCCGTAAAATTATTGTAGATACCTATGGTGGTAAAGGCGCACACGGTGGTGGTGCATTTTCTGGTAAAGATCCTTCAAAAGTTGACCGCTCGGCTGCTTACGCAACCCGCCACATTGCTAAAAACCTGGTAGCTGCGGGTGTTTGTGATGAAGTACTGGTACAGGTATCATACGCGATAGGTGTTGCACAGCCAATGGGTATTTACGTAAATACTTACGGTACAGGCAAAGTTGGTTTAAACGATGGCGAGATAGCAACCAAAGTGGAAAGCATTTTTAACATGACGCCATACGCTATTGAAACCCGCTTTAAACTGCGTAACCCAATTTACAGCGAAACTGCTGCTTACGGCCACTTTGGCAAACCAAGCCAGGTTGTAACCAAAAGCTTTACCGCTCATGACGGCCACATTGTTACCAAAGAAGTGGAATTGTTTACCTGGGAAAAATTAGATTACGTAGATAAGGTAAAAGCTGAATTTGGTTTATAAAAAACAAGTCATGCTGAATTTATTTCAGCATCCCACATGCTAAGTTTGCTGTACACAGGCTACTCATCATGTGAGATTCCCGAACAAGTTAGGGATGACCATAGTAACAAAAAAATAGCGATGAGTTAAACCCATCGCTATTTTTTTGTTATTTTTTCTTATCCATATCTTTAATTATGGCTATTTGTTTTCCAATTGGTTGCCCGTTGCGATAGGTGATCGCCTTAATTTCGGCGGCACCTGTTGGTACCACTAATGGCACTCCGTTATATTTATGGGAGAAATTATCCGGGGTGGTTGTATCAAAAGTATAATAGATATCCAACTTACCTATTTGCGAATCGAGTTTAATCCTGAGCGAGGTATCACCGGGCATCCTGACGGCAGTAACAACCGGATCGTAAATGCTGCGCGCGTATTTAATTTGCGCGGCATCAAGCCGTTTAAAATGGGCCTCTACACGTTGTGTAAACTCATCAAAGTCACGTTCCTTTCTCGGCGACCAAAATACCTCAGCCAAAGCCATTGCCCTGGGCCAGATCATGTACTGGATTTGCCTTTCGTCGGGAACAGATTCCGTCCATAAATTACCTTGTCCGCCTAAGATTAACTTTTCATCAACACTATCGGGCATAGGTTCGTACTCGTAACAATCGCGCAGCCACAATTTACCATAGGTATGCGGCTCGAGCGATGGATCGCCCTGGTAAAGATCAAGATAACAATATTGCTGCGGCGACATGACTACTTCGTGGCCCAATTTCGCGGCAGCTATCCCGCCTTCTACCCCGCGCCAGCTCATTACGGTTGCTGAGGGCGCTAGTCCGCCCTCTAATATTTCATCCCAGCCAATCAGTTTTTTACCTTTTGAGGTGATGATCTTTTCAACCCGTTTTACAAAGTAGCTTTGCAGTTCGTCAACATTTTTCAGGCCTTCGCGCTTCATCAACGCCTGGTCTTTAGGGTCATTAGCCCAAAAGCCTTTGTAAGCCTCATCGCCGCCAACATGGATGTATTTGCAGGGGAACAGCTGAGCTATTTCGGTAAATATTTTATCAAGGATTAAATAGGTAGAGTCGTTAGCTACACAAAGCACATTATCCTGCTGCGGGTTATAGCGCGTACCGGCATTAACCGGGTAAGGCACTTGTGTACACGACAAATTAGGGAACGATGCGATAAGCGCGAGGCTGTGCGCCGGCACGTCAATCTCAGGCAAAATAGTGATGTATCTGTCCTGCGCGTATTTTATAATCTCGCGCACTTCATCCTGGGTGTAGAAGCCGCCATAAGTTGCTTTTTCGCCAGGTTGGGGTGGTGCGAAGCTTCCCATACCGAATAACGGGCCGGTACGCATTACCCGCCAGGCACCTACGCTGGTTAGCTGCGGCAAGCTTTTTATTTCGATACGCCAGCCTTCGTCATCGGCCAAATGCCAGTGGAACATATTGAATTTGTACCTGGCCATTTCGTCAATATAATCCTCAACAACCTGCTTAGGAAAAAAATGGCGACTAACATCCAGCATTAACCCGCGCCAGCCGAAGCGGGGATAGTCGGTTATATCAACACAAGGCATGCTCCATTTGGCAACTGCAACTTTGCCTTTGCTTTCAATATCCGGCGGCAATAATTGCATGAGGGTTTGGATACCGTAGAACAATCCCTTAGTGGTATTGGCATAAATGCTTACACTTGTTGGCGTAACTTTTAGCTTGTAACCCTCCTCGCCTATTGCCGCATCCTGAATGCTATTTAGCTTTAAGCGGATAACATTTGAAGGTTTATTAACCGAACTAACGGCAATACGATACCCTGTAGGGCCGCCAAGCATTCCGGCCAACAAATCTGCAAGTCGCTTACATTCGGCATTACCCACGCCTGTGGGGACATTAATAGTAGTTTGATGGTTAAGCTGAAAATGCCCGATGCTGGTTTTTAGCTGAACCGGTTGCGGGATAATGGCAGGCGTTTGCGCCAGCGCTGTTAGCGTAAGTATTGTACTGAATACAACAGTTAATATTCCTTTTTTCATTGCTTTGGTTTGCATAGGTTACGATATGCGATTTAAGCTTTTTTCGCAGAAAAAGGAAATATCTTCTTTAATAAACCAGCTCTACTTTAACTCTTTATGCATGATATAGTCGTTCATCCAATATGGCCCGATGGCGATATCATCTTCATACATTACTTTAAAACCCATCTTTTCATAAAAGCTTTTGGCTTTGTTATAACGATTTACGTTAAGCTCTAACAAATGCTTGCCTGCTGCCAATACTTTAGCGCTTACTTCATTGATGAGCAATTTGCCATAACCTTTGCCCTGGGTGGCAGGCAGGCAATATAATTTATGCAGTTTATAGATCTCCGGATCTTCTTCGCGCGGCGAATAAGCGGCGAATGCAACAATCTTTTCATCCTCAATCACCAGTAAAAAAGTTTGCTCGTTATTGCTGATCTGCTGCGTTAGTTTTTCGGCAGAATAGATTTCAGTCAGCATATAATCCAACTGCTCTTTGGTTAGGATGGATAGATAGGTGGCATACCATATTTCCTGAGCCATTTGGCGGATGGTTTCAACATCGGCAGGGGTTGCTTCTCTTAAATAATGCATCTTCAAAAGTAAATATAATTCGCCCTTTAGGGGATTAGGTGGGCTAATATTTATACCGGTCGCCCCAAAGTTTCTTGAGTTTTTCTTTGGCTTCGTTCTCACGGGCATTGTTGCCGGGATCATATATTTTAGTGCCTTTGATCGCATCGGGCAGGAAATCGAGATCCGTAAAATTGCCTTCGAAGCTATGGGCATACTTATAACCTTTGCTGTAACCGATATTCTTCATAAACTTGGTTGGCGCATTGCGGAGATGGAGCGGAACAGGCAGATCACCGGTTGCTCTAACCAAAGCAATAGCCGCGCCGATAGCTGTGGTAGCCGAATTACTTTTAGGCGATGTTGCGAGGTAAATTACCGTTTGTGACAAAATCAACTGCGATTCGGGCATACCGATCTTGTTCACCGATTCAAAACAGGCTTGCGCAAGTAGCAACGCATTCGGATTGGCATTACCGATATCTTCTGATGCTAAGATCAGCATTCGTCGTGCAATAAACAGCGGATCTTCGCCACCTACAATCATCCGCGCCAGCCAATAAACCGCGCCATTAGGGTCGCTGCCGCGCATGGATTTGATGAATGCCGAGATGATATCGTAATGCTGCTCACCTCCTTTATCATACAGCGCCATATTTTGCTGCACATGCTCCAGCACAACATCATTAGTTAGCTCAATCTTTTTGCTTTTGAAGGCATTGATGAGTAGTTCAAAAATATTAAGCAGCTTGCGTGCATCTCCACCCGATAGGCGTAATAAAGCTTCATCTTCTTTTATGTCGATTTTTTTGTCCTTCAGCACCACATCATCCTTCATGGCTTTATTGAGCAGGCTTGTAAGGTCATCTTCGCCCAAAGGCTGCAAAATATAAACCTGGCACCGCGACAGCAAAGCCGAGATCACCTCAAAAGATGGGTTTTCGGTAGTAGCGCCGATGAGGGTAACCGTCCCGCGCTCAACCGCACCTAGCAATGAATCTTGTTGCGATTTGGAGAAGCGGTGGATCTCATCAATAAATAATATCGGCAGGGTTTCGCCCTGCTCTTTTAGCAGGGCCGCTTTTTCTATCACCTCGCGCACATCCTTCACGCCCGAATTGATCGCGCTTAAAGAAAAGAACGGCCGGTATAAAGTTTGCGAAATAATATATGCCAGCGTGGTTTTCCCAACGCCCGGCGGCCCCCAAAATATCATGGATGGCAATGAGCCCGATTCGATAGCCTTGCGCAAAACCGCGCCTTTACCTACAAGGTGTTTTTGCCCCACATAATCATCCAGATTTTTAGGGCGCATACGCTCGGCTAATGGCGGCAGGTTGTTCATATTGTAAAAGTCAGAAATTAAACGCTAAATCCTAATAATATTAGCAATCAATTTTTTAAATAGAACAAAATGTATTTTGATATTGTTTTTACGGGAAGAAGCGATAAACATCTTTTCGGGGAAGAAAGCGGGCTAGTTCTAATACGTTGTCATTATTATAATAAAAGCATAACCTGAAGGTATTTATCTTAATACGATAAGCTGTTTTATGCCCTTTAAGCTTTTTAAGGTTGTTAATTTTGTTTAAACCGTCAACTGATTTCAGCTTATCAATAACATCCCGCAGTGATATTTGAGCATCAACAGCCGCTTTTTTAACATCACGCACAAAAGATGGTTTATAATTGATCTCCATAGGCGTACTAGTCTGCCGGGTTAAGTTGATAAGGTTATAGGTATTAGCGTTTTATTTAACTGATTTTAGCCAGTTCTCAAATTCAATTGCTTCTTCCGTGGTTAAATTAGGTTCATCTTTAACTGCTTCCATAGCGGTTAACAAATAGGCATCTTCTTCATCCTCGGTAAGCTCAACTTCGGTAACATTAAAATTTAATGTCTTAGCCATTTCGGTAAGCCATTTAAAATGTTCTTTTTTAATATTATCAATCACCAGTCTCATAATACAATATTACAAAAAATTACAGATATGTAATTATATTACAGAACTTGGCATACTATGTTAAATCAGTTTAATAAATCCAATTTCCACACCATTTGCGACGGGCTTGCCGCAAAAGATACTGATCTCGCCCTTATTCTGAGCACCTACGGCTACCCGCCATTATGGTCGCGGCCTAATACGTTTGAGACTTTGGTACATATTATATTGGAGCAGCAGGTTTCGCTGGCATCGGCACTGGCTGCTTTGAACAAGTTGAAAGAGCGTGTACAGGAACTAACGCCATCTCGATTATTACTCTTAACCGATGAAGAAATGCGCGCCTGCTATTGCAGTCGCCAGAAAACCATCTACATTAAATATTTAGCGGAAGCTTTGTTAAGCGGGCAAATTAATCTAACTGAATTAGAAAGCTTATCTAATGATGAGGTCCGTGCTAAGTTGATCACTCTAAAAGGCATCGGCAACTGGACTATTGATATTTACCTGATGTTTGTTTTGCAACGGGCTGACATTTTCCCCGTTGGTGATTTAGCTGCTGTAAATGCTTTGAAACGGGTTAAAGGACTGCCAGTGACCACTACAA
>Ga0302303_10000724_pt1 | contig 24668 bp, 25 predicted proteins | sample III_Palsa_E2_1_FD_194542 | JGI IMG/M metagenome (GOLD analysis project Ga0302303, IMG submission 194542) | Peat permafrost microbial communities from Stordalen Mire near Abisko, Sweden - III_Palsa_E2_1 | ecosystem: Environmental > Terrestrial > Soil > Palsa > Peat permafrost | place: Sweden...
AGAGACCTAGACAATGATCAATTACAAAAAAAGCTTCAAGATGCTAGAAGAATCAAGGATAAGCAACTAATAAAAAGATTAGAAAAAGAAGAGAAAGCTAGAGGTTTAAGAAATAAAGAAAAAAGAAATAATATTACAGAACCCGAACCTGACGGCCCGGTTTATAGCCGTCCCAGAATACAATTACTCCCAGCAGCAGTGGGAGTCGGAGTCGGAGTCGGCCTTGGAGCTCTTATTATAGATTACTGGTGGGTGCCTTTAGTAATACTTTAAACAGGTTTCGGGGGTTGATTTTTACAAACGTAACTAGCAATAAACTATTAACAGTTTTATTTTATGACAGATTATTTAGAACGTAAAGTTTCCAAAGAAGAATTACAAGTTATATTCAAACGAAATATTGATAGAAGTATTTTTATAGCGGACTACCCTTATTTCAATAATGACGGGAATAGAGATTTTTATGTTGACTTTATATGTAAAAACATCAATAATTCAAAATATAAATTACAGGAAGATGCGATAGAATTGTCAATTACAATTCACAATTTCAATCTAATGTATTTAGATACAATCGGCAAAATAGTTTACTCTCGGAGAGGTTGGTGGATAAAACTTCTTTGTTTAGATTGGCTATACAACTTTACCGATGATATCCCATTGCAAACTTTTTATGAACTTAATGGATATCTAACAAAAAGCAATAATGAACGATTGAAAATTCAAGGTATCTTGAATCTGCTTTTGCTTGATAAAAACAACAAACTAATTAAAAAATTGTTAATTCTACTTCATAAAAGTGACGATCACATTGTGTTCTATCGCCTCATTAATTATGAGAATCTAACTAAAATTTTCACAATGACAGAGTTAAAATATGTAGCCGAAATTATTAAAACAAAAACCAGCCTATCGTCCACCCAAAAATCAGAAATAACCGAACGTTTATGTTAATGTTTCAAAAATGTGTTCAATACAGACATACAAGCCCCGATTAGGGGCTTTGTTGTTTACCTTGAATTGCTTTTAGCTTTGTAATCTCTCAACAGCGCATCTATTACAGAATACAATTGCTGTCTGTCATTGTCTGATAAGGTGTTGATTTCTTTGTAGCGACTCATTAAATCACTGTCTATCCCAATCTCTGAAAGGCCGAGCAGATAGTCCAAAGAAGCACCTAATTCAGTTGCAATCTTAGCAGCAATTTCTACGGATGGTATGGCTTCACCTCTCTAATATCTCCCTAATGCATTAGAGTGCAGACCGACCCTCTCAGCCAGTTCCGCTTGAGATATTTTCTTTTCTTTTTCCTACAAGACGAGTTCCAAAGCTCATTACATGGATTTATACCATAAAAGTAAAAGGATTGCCGCTGCACAAATTAAAGGAAGCGAGCGGAAAGTTGCAAGGTTAAATGAAAAAGTAGATAATAATACTCAAAGGATTTCAGAAAATAAGATTACCTTGGGTAAAATAGAGGAGGTTCAAAATTCAAATAAAGTTTTCCGGTTTAGTGACGGTCAGGCTTCGACAGAAAAAGAAGTTAATGGTGAAATGGTGAAAATAACAACTACTACATTTGCTAGGGACGAAGACGGAACTTATGTTATAAATAATACAGGTAGTTTGGCTAATAAAAGCCATGAGCTTACACATGGCGCTCAAATAGTAGAGGGCTTGGTTGATGTCCAGTCAGGGTCAACGCAAGTAAGTTCTATTAAATCCGGCAAAGTTGGAGATCTTGAACATGAGGCTTACCGAGCAAATTACGGAATAGATGGTGATTTGGGCTTTGGAAATACTGTCGAACCAGTCTGTGGTTTAGACGATCCTAATTTTAACGATGCCGTAGATAAAGGAAAAGCACAAGGAGGAAACCAATGAAAGTCAGATTTATCAATGCAATAATTTTCGTAACATTTTTCACGATTCTATCGTGCAAAACAAAAAGAATACATATTCATATAGCACAGGAATTTGTATCACTCAAGCTGGATGATGCACAGACTTACAGGTACCTCTATTATAATTTGAATTACAATAGTTTTACATATAACTTCAATAAAGGAAAATATGTTCATATGGGTAAAGTATATACACTATATCCTGATAGTATCGATAATAATAATTATGATGTTACTGTTAAACAACAAGTAGTAGACAGCATAGGAAAAAAAACAAAAATTGTAATAGAGACTAATATATCTGGGGATTATCTATCCCAGTATCAGCTAATTATATATAATAATTATACTGCATATAGTTTTAAAGGCATACGCATCGATACTGTTTTTAATTATTTAAATCTAAAAAGCTTCCGAATTAAAATAAAAATTCCTGATCGTTATGTTAATGGTTCTCCTAGCCCTTCTTTTATTTCAATAAATACCAAGGCAATTGCTATTAGTCAGAACACAAACTGCATTTATGTGAAAATTCCGATTGACCGTAATGTTTTCTTTTATAGCTATCAGAAAGAGATAACCTTGACAGAAGATGGCATGTATTGGATTAAAAATGGCAAAAAAGTGCTGATGCGCGATGAATTAAAATAATGTTCGAAGTCGGTAGTGTATCCATCGTGTTGCTATTAAAGTAACTGATTATCAGGTGTAGTGTTCACTTCTTATAAGCCAACCTCGTCTTAGCATGTTAGATAAGGCCATCTATGGAGTAGAGAATGTGTTCCCTGTCTTCACCCGAGAGTTGGTAGATAGTCAATTCATTCTATAAATGGTATCAAAAAATTTATGCTTATAAAAAGTCAAGATGAAAAAATACTTACCACCTAACCCAATCCACAATTTACAGTACCCCTATAAAGTAAGAAATCTTGTTTTTCCTGGATTAAGAATAAGGATAGAGTGGTTTATAGATAGTGGTTCCAATAATTATCAAAAGTTTGTAACTCTCCATATGAAGTACAAGAATTATGAATATTCTGGAAGTTGTGAGGAGAGAGTAATCAATAATTAGCAAGCAAAGTTAGGACTGGTGCTTCTGAAGCGCAAGAAAGACTACGGCATAAACCCAAATGCCTTACACGGTCTATTTATTCCGTTTCCTTTCTTGCTTTATCGCACCAAACCTGGGTGGGCTTTATAATTATTTATTCACTTAATCCAATACGCCAATGACACATCAAATGAAATTTACTAACTTTAAATGTTTACCTCTTTGTTTACCCCTTATAAGGTATACAAGAACAAATACAGCGTTTATTAACTCATTTACACACAAATAAGACAGTACGCAGTCAGTATGGGGTGCTGGAGGTCGGAAGTTCGAATCTTCTCATCCCGACCAGGAAAATTAAAGCCTTAGGTTAAAAAACCCAGGGCTTTTTTGTTTAGGTTTTCTTACATTTATTAAAAAAGAATGGTGCGGCGATAACACAGACCATAGGCTAATAGGAGAAGATTTGAGGCATTTAATTGCCGATATAAGTAGACAGCTGCAAACAGTAAAATTTAATATATTTGAATGAAACTTAACAAATACCTAAAATAAAACTAATATAATGGCAAATGATACCTATTGCATGCTAATAGTTACAAGGCATGCTTTTTCAAATAAATATGATACTGTGGTTGACTTGGGCCAACAGAATGTGTCAACAGAATATTCGGATTCGCTAAAAGAACTTACATCTGATGTTGACGCGTTAAACTATATGGCATCCAAAGGGTGGGAGTTGGTAAACAGCTATGCCAACCAGGGCTTAATAGAGGTTAGGCATATTATGAGAAAAAAGCAGTAGCCATAATGTACAGCAAAAACAAAGGGCCTTATACAAAAGTATAAAGGCCCTTTTTTATAAAATCAGTTAAATTGTTTATTTCTTTTCTGCCTTAACGGTTGTGGCAGGTTTTTTTGCAGCGGGTTTAGCTTTTGCAGCTACTGGCTGTTTTGCCTGTGGCTTTGCAGCCGGTGCTTTTGGCGTCTCGGCCGGTTTTGCTTTTACAGCGGGTTTAGCTTTGGGTGCAGCCTCTGCTTTAGGAGCTTTAGGCGCCTTTGGTTCAGGTATTTGCTTCGAAATTTTTTTGGCAAGCTTTTTTGAGCTTTTCTCTATTTTTTTGGCAAGCTTTTCGCTTTCGGGAACTACCTGGTTAGCAATGGTTTTTACTGCAGAAATTAAACGCAGCTGTAATGCCTTTACGGCAACTTTTTTAGCTGACTTAACGCCCGATTTCTGTTTCGCTTTTTTCATAAGGTTGAATTGTTTCGTGCAAAGGTAAGCTATTACAATGTGTATTTAATATTATCATTATGTTAAGCACGGGGTTAATGTTAACATGCAATTATGATAACTCATTTTGAAACAGGCTGTTAGTTTTTCCGGCAAACTATACAAAATGATAAACGCATATTTTCATTTTGATAATGGCATTGTGTAAAAATAACAATAAAACCACCCCTTAATTAATTGAAAAGTAAATTTTGGAGCGTTTTATATGCAGAAAAGTAATTTTATAGCTTTTAGCTTTTTATGGCACGCATTTGGTGCAATAGGTATAATTACGATCTGATTTATACACAATTAATAATGCAAAAATGACAACGTTTTATACAGCACTTGAAGTAAGCGCACTTATAATAACCATACTACTTCCTTTAGCCGGGCCAAAATTAAAAGCGAAAACAAAAAAACCTATAAAAGTTAAACCGCTTGAACTAAGTAATATACATGTAAACGAATACGGTTACCTTGAATATGTTAATGACGACCAAAAAGGCCATCATTATCCTGTTAACTAAATTACTACTGAGGCATTTAAGCCCTTTTGGGGTTTAAATGCTTTACTATCCTGCATTAACCAATGCCTCATAAAGCTTATCAATCTCGATGGGCTTTCTTAAAAAACCATTAAAATACTGTGTGTATTCTTCAATCGATTCGGCTGTTATATCAGCAGTTAGGGCGAATATGGGGGTTTTAATATTTATTTCTTTTGAAGTCCTGATACTCCTCGTGGCTTCAAAGCCATCCATTTCGGGCATGTGAATATCCATTAAAATAAAATCGAACGTTTTTAGTTTCGACATTTCAACAGCCTCAAGCCCGTTTTTGGCATGTTGTGTTACAATTTTCCAATTAGACAGCAATTTGCTTATCAGCATGGCGTTTATCAGGTTATCTTCGGCCAGTAAAACTGTTTTGTCTTTTAGCTGGTCGGAATATTTTGCCGATGTTTTTATTGGGTTATCGCATTTTTCCAGTTCTAACTCAAAACTAAAGGTAGAGCCTTGTCCTATGGTGCTGCTAACGGTAACATTGCTGCCATGCAGGCTAACCAGTTTTTTTACGATGGCCAACCCTAACCCCGAACCGCCCTGCTTGCGTGTAGTAATAGATTTTGGCTGAGAAAAACTTTCGAAAATATCATCCATATAGCTGCTTTCAATTCCGCTGCCGGTATCGGTAATTTTAAAGCTAAGCCTATCGTTTTGCAGTGTGCTTTTTACCTTTTCAACTATAATTTCAACCTTGCCATTATCAGTAAATTTTATGCCGTTTGTAATAAGGTTGCCTAAAATTTGCGACATTTTGGTTTCATCTACCTCATACGATTCTGAAACACCCGGGCCTATGGTTAACACAAGGTTTAAGCCTTTTTCGTTGGCGAGGCCATCATAGGTGTTTTTTATATTACCAAGCAACAGCCTGAAGTTGCAGGGCCTTGTTTCCAGGCGCGCTTTGCCTGCATCAAGTTTTGTAAAGTCGAGGATATCATTAATAATCAACAACAGGTTATTTGCCGCGAATTTTAGCGAGTTAACCAACTGCTTTTTATCCCTGGTTTGTTCATCGCCCAATAATGATGCAATGGTGATTACCGCGTTTAAAGGCGTCCTTATTTCGTGGCTCATTGTCGATAGGAACTCCTGCTTTACCAGCGCGACCTGTTCGGCACGGTTCTTTTTTTCAATAATTTCGGCCTTTTCCTTCTGCACCTGCGCCTCTTTTTCAAGCGATTCCATTTTGGTAATCAGCTCGTAATTTTCAATTACTTTTAGGGTTTGGGCGTTAATTACTGCTTCTTTTTGCTCGAGGTATTGCTCAAGATAATATATGGCCTTTAAAGGTTCGTTTTCCTGTTTATATATCTGGTACAATAAATAGCTGCACTTAAACTTAACGATAACCATTTTATATTTATCGCTAAATTCAAGCGTGCTGTTTAGTATATCTTTGGCTTCCTGTAGGCGGCCCATGGCTACATACAGCAGGCTTATTTTATGATACACCATACCAAGCCCCAGCCTTTCGCCCATTTCAAGGTGGATCTTTATCGTTTCCTTAAAATCTTCTTCGGCTTTTTCGTATTGAAGGGTTTTGGCGTAAATCTTTGCCCGCCCGTAAATAGAAAATGCCAAACCACGTATATCACCGGTTTTCTTTTTCATGGCGATGGAGCGCTCAATAATATCGGTTGCTTTTTTTAAGCGGCCCTGTTTAAGGTAAATACCCGATAAAGGGTTATAAGCATTTGATTCGAGGTTGGTATCGCCGGCCTTTTTTGCCGATTCGATGGAATCCTCGTATGATTTGACCGCTTTTTTCTGATCGCCAAAATACTCATATATGGTGCCTAATGATTTTTCGGTACGGGCCTGGTTATGGTAATCGTTAAATTTACGGTAAGTAGTCAGGCAATCAATAAGGTATACCAGGCCCAGGTGAAAGTTATCGGTTTTATAATAAATGCCGCCGATGTTATATTTCGCGTCAGCAACGCCCTTTTCGTCTTTTAACTCTTCAAAGTATTTAATAGCCTCTTCCGATGCCTTCATGGAGTAATCGTATTCACCCTTAATCATGGCAAATAGGGATAGCTCGCTTAAACTTTTGGCAATAAGCGCGGGGGCGTTTGCTTCCCTGCTTATGGCAAGCGCCTGTTTGGCAAGTTCGGTGCTGCGGGTTAAATTATTGGTACGGCTGGCATAAGCCTCATCCAAAAGAGAAAGTACACTGTTCTTAATTTCTTTTGGTGGGGCATTCATCTTAATAAGTAATGTTTATACTATATATTATTATGAGAAAAATAAGAAGTGTATGCAAAAAGGTATTACCGGCAATTATAATATAAAGCTATCAAAATATTTATGATATAATAATTAGCTTGTTAAAATTATACGGTGCAAAACCATTAATGGTTGCTGATATAAAAATATTAAGTATATTATTTAATACCCCGAGAGGGAATATTAATTATAATAGGATAGGCCCTGGTATATATACCGGGAACACATTATAAAACAGCAAACGAGAAGTTACTGTTGCTAAGTAAAGAAACAAACTAAACGCCGGACAAATATCCGGCGTTTAATAGTATATATTATAGGCTTGGTTAAATATTACCAACGGCTACCGCCGCCACCGCCTCTGCTGTCTTTGGAATAGCCGCCGCCACCGCCGCCGCGGTTGCCGCCACCACCACCATAACCGCCGCCACCGCCGCGGTTTCCACCGCCGCCAAAGCTTTTACGATCATTAGGTTTTCTTTCTTCTGCCTGGCTTACAGCAATAGTTCTGCCGGCAACTTCAGTTCCGTTTAAAGCTGTAATAGCTTGCTGGGCACTTTCGTCGTCAGGCATTTCTACAAATCCGAAACCTTTGCTTCTTCCGGTTTCCCTGTCGTTAATTAACTTAACGGAGCTTACTTCACCATATGCTTCGAAAAGTTCTTTTAAATCTGCTTCCTCTAATTTAAAAGGAAGGCTTCCTACAAATATGTTCATCAAAATTTAATTTATAACAGGTAAAGTTGTTTTGGCCTGTATCTTTTATACACCAAATATAATAAAGTTGTTTTATTAATATCGTAAGATGCGATTAATGTTGGTATTATTTATATAAATAGTTGTTTTTTACTGTTTTCGGCTTAATATCCCCGGCCTTCTACATCTTTTTGCTGCTCTTTCAGCTGTTTTTTTATTTGCCGTTTTTCCTGGCGTATTTGTTTTTTGGTTTTACCTGCCGTATCAATCACTACTCCGCTGCCATAATCAACTATAGTAGTCTTAGGCTCCTTTTTCTCTTCTTTTACTTTTGTTGTATCGTGCTTGCCAAATAAACGCTTAAAAAAGCTCAATTGTTTTTCGGGTTCAACAACAGGTGTGTTTTGGTTTAGGTTATCCTGCTGCAAAAGGCTATCGGCAATGGCAGTATCGGCCGGTGTTATTTGCCTGCGCAGGCTCTCTTTAAGCCTAACGTCATAAAACCCATAGGCGCTGGTATCGCGCTGGGCATAACCCCTGCCTGCCATTAAATTGCCTATTAGGTTAAAGTAGCCATGTAATCCGGGCCGAAGTGTGCCGTCGGGTAAAAAGGCGTATAGGCCGGCTTTCGGGTCGGGTACTATGCTGGCCAGGTAAATGCTTTCGCCCAAAGTAAGCTGCGATGGTGTTTTATCAAAATAATACCGCGAAGCAGCGCCTATGCCGTAAATATGGTATCCCCACTCAATAATATTAAAATAAACTTCCAGCATGCGGTCTTTACTAATGATGTGGTTGTTCTCAATCATCCATGTTATCAGTATTTCTTCAACCTTACGGGCCAGGTTTTTATCCCTGTTTAAATAAACGTTGCGCACCAGCTGCATAGATATGGTACTGCCACCGCGACTAAACTTTTTATTCTTATAATCGGTAGCTATTGATTTACGTATCGATTCTTCAACAAAACCATTATTGGTATAAAAGGATGGGTCTTCGGCAGTCATTACAGCATTGCGTAAATCGGGCGCTATATCATTCAGCGGCGTAAAATCGGGGTTTTGCGGGCCTACTGTAAACGCGGGCACGGCTTGCTTTGGTTCATAAGGCGTATGGGAGAACGTGCGGTTGATGGTAGTTAAATCCAACTTGCCATATTTCAGTATCTGGAAACCTTGTTTATTTAGTTGCGAATTAAACTGGTCATCATCCGGCCTGGAAGTATCAAGATAAAAATTGAGGCTGTAATTTAATTTGCCTGCCACTTTCATGCCTTCTAATGAGCTGAATGTACCACCGGGAAACGAATCGAAAATATCCTGCGCGTTAAGCCAGCCGGTGTTAAGCTTTAGCTCATAAATTTTAATGGGGTTAAGCGTATACTTAATATAGGGGTTGGCAGTAATTTTCTTTAAATGGATTACCGATGAGCTATCCAGCGATACATAATTGGAACCAACAAACAAATTGGCATCAATAGACATATTAGGCACAGTAATATCAGTTTCGGACAAAGCAGGGTTGTTAAGCAGCAAATTGCTCACACCCCATGAGCCGTATATCCGTGTTACACCGCCACTATGTTCAACCTTGGATAATTTGGTAGTTATGGTATCAAAGCTGAATTTTAGTTTAAAGCGTTTCTCCAGCATAGGCACTTCCACTTTTTTGCCATCAGCGTACAGCCTTACGTCGATATCCTTGTCAGACGGGTGCATTTTACCATCAAAATGCCAGGTAGAGGCGCCGTTATCTACATTAATGGTTGATGTTAAAAGGCCGTTTTTAATAGTAGCGGTAGTGGTAAGCAGGCTTAAATGTGCAGTATCAGCGGTGTAGGTTACCAGGAAGTTTTTTAGGTCGAGGTTATCGGGTATTTTATATAAAAACTGGTTAATTAAGTTATTTGCCAGTTCGGCCAGGTCTATTTTTGAGGTGGTAGCAGTGCTATCCTTTTTCTTTTTAAATAGGAAATCGAAATTTTTAACGTGGTTAATATCGGTGAGGTTTAAGTGCCCGTCGTTTAGCACCACGTCCGATAACTTTATTTCGCCCACCAGCAGCGGCATTATTTTTACGCTGACGTTTAATTGTTTTATACTAAGCAGGCTATCGCGATTTTCGGGCACTATAGTAATATCCGATAAGGCCACAGTACTTAAACCTGTAAAACCTGCCGAGCCTATTTTTATATCGAGGTTATAATCTTTTTTAGCCTTTACTTCGGCAGCAGCCAGTTCTTTTTTCAGTAATGCCCCGCGCTTATTGTAGGCTATAACGCCCGCAATTAAAAAGATAACTACCAATGAAATAATAACGATACCGGCAATACGAATATACTTGGGATTAAGGCGCTGCATCTATAAAAATTTATCCAAAACTAAACTAAATCTTATGGGATACAAACGTAGGGGCGGCTAAAATGTTTCCGGGTGGCATTACCGGTAAAGCAATTTTTACGATACAAAATTATCAGCCGATAAAAAATCATATCAAAGCGTGCCGGTTTTATTGGTGTATCCGGGTTGTTCCATGGGCCAATAACAGTATATCAGCAGGCAACTAAACAGGGTGACTATCCGTCTGCATTTATGTAGAGATTGATTTTCATAACAGCAGATAAGTTAAAGTTAAAATAAACCCAATATTAATTGAACAAAAAGGAGGTATATATGCGTTTATAACAGGTAATAATCAAACAAAATTGTTTTTATATTGTAAATAATCTAACAAAAATCACCTCAATTTTTATGAAAAAGCTCTCCGTTTTTATGATAATGTTGTTTTGCAGCATAATGGCATTTGGCCAAAGCAAAATGGCTTGCTGCAAGCAATCGGCTACACAGCAGTTTGCCATGCTGGCATCAAACAAAAAATTTGTAATGTCGCATGCAAAACCATTGCCTATACATTTTCAAAGTATTATTGGCAAACCTATAACCTATACTACCCCCGATGGCCGTACCGCCGACGCCTATGAATTAAAAGCCAAAACCCCTACCAATAATTATATTTTAGTAGTTCATGAATATTTTGGGCTGAATGATTACGTGAAAAAGGAATCGGAACAAATATATAACGACCTGGGCAACGTAAACATCATAGACCTTGACCTTTACGATGGCAAAGTAACAGCAGACCGCGCCGAAGCCGGTAAACTAATGCAAAGCGTAACCGATGCCCGCGCCGATGCCATTATACAAGGGGCAATAAATTATGTAGGCCCTAAAGCGCGCATAGCCACCCTGGGCTGGTGCTTTGGCGGCGGCTGGAGTTTGCAGGCAACCTTGCTGGCCGGTAAACAGGCCATAGGCTGCGTAATGTATTATGGCATGCCCGAACAGGATGTAAACCGCCTGAAAACTTTAAATTGCGATGTGTTGGGCAACTTTGCCAATAAAGACCAATGGATAAATACAAAAGTGGTAGCCCAGTTTGCCGATAACATGAAAACCGCCGGCAAAAAACTATACCTGCACCAATACGATGCCGACCACGCTTTTGCCAACCCCAGCAGCCCCAACGGCAACAGTGCCGCCGCTGCCGAAGCCTATAAATACACCATTGAATTTTTTAAGGCGAGAATAAAATAGTTCATGGTTGATGGTTCATAGTTCATAGCAGCTACTGTTTTTTTGCCATGAACTATGAACCATCAACTATTAACTTTTTCGTAACATTGCACAAAATATCCTACTGTTGACCAGGGCCGCCAAAAAAATATTTTCATACCTGCTTAAAGCCGCTATACTGGTTTTAGCCTTCGTTTTTATCCATCATCAATATTCGGAAAAAGGCGATAACCTGCGGCACTTCGAAACCCTGATAAGCCATATTTCGTCTAATGAGGCAATTTTTACTATGTCGGCAGTGGGCGTGCTTATGCTGGTAAACTGGCTGCTCGAATCGTTTAAATGGCAATATGTAACCCGTAAAATTGAAAAAATATCAGCCTTAGAAGCTATTGAAGCGGTTTTTTGCGGCTTAACCTGGGCCATATTCACGCCAAACCGCCTGGGCGAATATGCGGGGCGGGTACTGTTTTTGCCCAACCGTAAACGTATACATGGCGTGTTTGCCATGGCGGTAGGCTCGTTTGGGCAAAATGTAATTACCAATGTGCTGGGTTTAAGCGCTGTGTTATGGTTCCTGTTTACGTTTTATGTTAATACCGGCAGGCACTTTCAACTAAATATCTGGTTATATCTGTTAATTGCGGCAGGCGTAATAATTTTTATCGTATTTTTTGTCATCCTCTATTTTCACATTATATGGGTGGTTAATATCCTCGACCGGATACCTTTTATTAAAAAGTTCCATCGCTTTTTTGATATTATGGGCCGCTATAAAAAGCCCGAGCTTATCAATATCATGCTGTTTTGCCTGGCGAGGTTTGCGGTGTTCACGTTCCAGTATTATTTAATTATCCATATGCTGATACCTCAAATGCAGGCATTTGAAATGATAATGATGGTGCTCATATTTCTCTTTGTACAATCGGCCCTGCCATCATTAGATTTGGTTGATATTGGCGTGCGTAACGGCATGGCTGTGTTTCTGTTCGGCTATATAACACACCAAACCATAGCGGTAATGGCGGCAGTTTCGTCCATTTGGCTCATAAACTTAATTATTCCTGCTATTTTAGGCTCCGTATTTGTTTTTAAACTCAAATTCTTTGATCGAAATATATAGTATTATCGTTTTACTGCTTACAGGCCTGTACCTGTTGGTTTTACTTTACCTTATTACCGGGTGGTCGCGCTTAAAACGCCCGGCATTAAAACCCGTTGAGTTTAAAACCAAAGTAACGGTAATGGTTGCCGCGCGTAACGAGGAAGAAAAAATTGCCTTTACCATTGATGATATTTTAGCGCAGGATTATCCCAAACATTTAACCGAGATAATTTTTGCCGATGACCACTCCACCGACCGCACTTCCGAAATCATCAGCAGTTACGCTAACCGTGGCGTTAAATTGCTGCAGTTAAACGAAGACAAGCCGCTAAATTCTTATAAAAAGAAAGCTATTTCCGAAGCCATTAGCCTATCAACAGGTGAGTTGATGGTAGCTACAGATGCTGATTGCCGGATGGGGCCAAAGTGGTTATCATCAATAGTAACTTATTACGAAACCGAAAACCCGGTTATGATTTCATCGCCGGTAGGTTATTTCGAGGAAAAATCGTTGTTTGAACGGTTGCAGTCGCTTGAGTTTAGCTACCTTATTGGCATAGGCGCAGCGTTTATTGGCAACGGCAGGGCATCAACCTGTAACGGGGCAAATTTTGCTTACCGCAAGGATGTATTTTACCAGGTAGGCGGCTTTAAAGGTATTGATGATTTGGCATCGGGCGATGATGAATTGCTGCTGCAAAAAGTAGCCGAGCGTTTCCCCGGCAAAATACTTTTCCTGAAACGCCGCGAGGCGGTTGTATATACGCATGCCAAAGCAAATTTAAGTGAATTTTTAAGTCAGCGCCGCCGCTGGGCATCCAAATCAACCAAGTATAAAGATAAATGGGTAGTGGCGCTTGCAGTAGGTATATGGCTGTTTAACCTGTCGCTGCTGGCAACGGCAGCTTTGAGTTTTTATAACAGCGCCTATTTAATATTGCTGGGCGTACAATTTGGGTTGAAGTATATTTTCGAAACTATCTTCCTGCTGCCTATACTGGCATTTTTCGGGCGAAAAAAATTGATTTGGATGCTGACATTCCTATCACCCATACATGCCATATATTTTGTTTATGTAGGTTTAATTGGTAATACGAGGAAGTATGTTTGGAAGGGAAGGACGGTTAGGTAAGTACAAGGAAAGAATTAACTATTCTGTATCGGCAGGATTAAGCAAATCCAGTGAAGGGATTTTTTTAAATCCTCTATTATCAAAACTAATTAAACTTAAATCCATTATTATAGCAGTTGCTGCTATTATTGCATCGGGTAGTTTAATTGAAAAAGCTTTACGTATTTCAATTGTTTTCAATTTTATTTCGTTATCCAATTCAAAAATTACATTATCTGAAATGAAATTGTTTAATAAGATTGTATCATCATTTGTGGCAGATTTCCAGCATAAAAGTTCAATTTGAGTAATAACTGATATAGCCGGTTGATAATTATTGATGATGTTGCTCATCATTGCCTGTTTTGCTTCCGGGAAGTTGTTTTGGAGATAATAAATAACCGTATTTGTATCCCAAAGATATCTTAATCCCATTCGTTACGCAGATCATTTAATTGTTTGTCAATTTCTTCGATGGATTGTTTGGTCATTGCTCCACTGTATTTTGAGGCTAAATTTATAGGTGCACCTTTAGATGCTTCATTATTATCTTGAATACGGATTACCTTCAAAGATTCTAAATCTTTTAAAAAATTCAATGCTTTATCATCAAGTATATCTAATGTTATAGTCCTCATAATTTAATATGTTAAAATATAAATTTACGATTATTGTAGTTAGCTACAAAATACATACCATCATCAATCAATCTTTTCTTCAAAGTTCAACAAACCAAACTCAAACCCCGCCTTACTCCATACCTCCATCGCCCTCGGCAAAACATATTCAAGTCGCCCAAAAGCCTTTAAGCTATCGTGAAATACCACTATCGAGCCGTTTTCGGTATGCTTCAATACGTTTTTCAGGCATTTTTCGGCATTTAACTTCATATCAAAATCGCCGCTCAGCACATCCCACATAATCAGCTGCATATCGGGTTTGGCATCTTTCAATAGTTTTATTTGTGATCTTTTAATCCTGCCGTATGGCGGGCGGAACAGGTTGCTGTGCAGCAATTCATCGGCTTTAAGCGTGTTTTCGATATAAGTTTTATCATCAGTTTTCCAGCCTTTAAGGTGGTTGTAGGTGTGGTTGCCAATGGCGTGGCCCTCGGTTTTTACCTGTTCAAATATGTCGGGATGTTTTCGTACATTATCGCCGATAGCGAAAAATGTTGCTTTAGCGTTGTACTGTTTTAAAATATTTAATACAAAGGGTGTAACAATAGGTATAGGGCCATCGTCAAAAGTGAGATAAATGTTACGGGTGGCACGTGTGCCATTCCACTGCAAGGCAGGATATAGTTTTTTTAACAGTGATGGTGTTTTTACCAGGTACATATATCAGGGTTTCATTTTTAACATATTTTAGCTTAGCAATTTAAACAATGATGTTTAATATTGCGTACCAGGAAACTTTATGAAACAAACACTTACAATATTAAGTAAAGTAATACTTTTAAACTTTATAATTTTGCTTACCGCTGTTTGTACAGCTAATGCGCAGCAGGTTATCGGCCTGCAAAAAGCAGTTGACCTGGCGCTGCAAAACAACCTGACCATTAAACAGGCACAATATACCGTGGCGCTTGATGACGAAACCCTCAAACAATCGAAATATAACGAGCTGCCGGGCGTAAGCGCCGCCCCGCAGGGACAGTATTTTTTTGGCAGGAGTATTAACCCGGCAACCAACCAGTTCACTACAGAAAATAACCTGGGCGTTAGCGGCAGTGTAAATGCGCAGGTAACGCTTTTCCAGGGCGGACAGCTGCGCAACCAGGTGGTACAGAATAGAATGCTGCTGGATGCTGATAAAACAAACGTTGCCAAAGTTAAAAATGACTTGATACTTAATGTAGTTACAACCTACTTGCAAATACTTACCAACCAGGACCTGGTGACGGCAGCTAAGCAGCAAATAGATATAGCGAACCTTACGTTGGATAAAACGCAGAAAAGCTTTGATGCGGGTAACCAAACCCTTGCCGACCTGGCACAATCTAAAGCTGGTGTGTCAACCGCCGAGCTGAATCTTACTACTGCAGAGAACCAGTTATCTACCTCGATTTTAACATTGAAACAATATATGGAGCTTGACCCCTCCACCGATATCAACATTGAAAGGCCGGACATCAGCAAATTGAATGATATCAACACCATTTTTGACCCCGCTGATGTGGTAAAATCGGCACTGAATGTTAACCCGGATGTTAAACTGGCCGAACAGCAGCAGGAAGCAGCCGAGGAGGGTATTAAAATTGCCAGGGGCGGCTACTATCCTACACTGAACTTGTTCGCGGCAGCCGGATCAAACTTTTCAAATGTATCTTTACCCGGTTATCCTGCCTTCCCTTTTTTTACACAAATAGGCAATAACTTTAACCAGGCGGTTGGGCTTAGCCTTAATATACCCATTTTTGCGCACTTTACAGCACGTACCAATGTTCGCAAAGCCAAAATTACAGCTGAAAATGCCGAACTGACCACAGAGATAGCCAAAAATAATTTGAGTAAAATTATATACCAGGCTGTTTTGGATGTACATGCGGCCGAAAAAAGCTATGCATCGGCGGTGGAAACTTACGAGGCCAATAAGGAGGCTTTTAATACCATACAACAGCGCTATAATGTTGGGCTGGTAAATTCGGTTGATTATAATACATCGCTCACCAATTATGATAAGGCACAAAACGATATGATTGAGGCTAAATACACCGTAATTTTCAGAAGTAAAGTAATTGACTATTACCTTGGAAACCCTATAACACTTTAATAATCACAATAAAAACCCGAACCCTATATCCGAATTCCGAAATAAAAAATATCATGAGTAAAACTACAAAATATATACTGATTACCGTTGGGGCAATCATTGTGTTACTAATCATAGGTAAAGTAACCGGCTTTATTGGCGGACAGCAAAAAACACAGGTGGCTACCGAAAAAGCAACCGAGCGGGATATTGTTGAAACCGTATCGGCAAGCGGCAAAATCAAACCGCACCTTGAGGTAAAAATTACATCCGAAGTTTCGGGTGAAATTGTGGAGCTGCCGGTTAGGGAAGGCGATGTGGTTAAAAAAGGCCAGCTGATTTGCCGGATCAGGCCTGATATTTTACAATCGGGTTATGACCGTGCAGTAGCATCGTACAACTCGCAAAAAGCAACTATAGGCAACTCAAAACAAATGCTGGCACAAGCACAGGCTACTTTTGAGGGCCAGGAATCGATATACAAACGCGATCAGGAACTGTTTGCAAATAAAGTATTAACAGCCGCCGAGTTTGATGCAGCAAAAGCCAGTTATCAGGGTGCTAAGGCTGCTTTGGAAGCTGCCAAGCAAAACGTAATAGGCGCTAATTATGGTTTAGCACAATCATCAGCCTCGGTAAAGGAAGCCCAGCAGGATTTGGACAAAACCAGCATTTACTCGCCCATTGATGGCGTGATATCAAAGCTGTCGGTTGAAAAAGGCGACCGCGTATTGGGTACCATTGAATTTGCGGGTACGGATATTATGACCGTATCTGACCTGAGCAAAATGGATGTAAATGTTGATGTGAATGAAAACGACATTAACCGCATCACCCTTGGCGATTCGTCAAATATTAATGTGGATGCCTTTTCAAACAATAAATTTAGCGGCGCGGTATCAGAAATAGGCAGCTCGGCCAACGTAGTAGGCACTAATGCCGACCAGGTAACCAACTTTACTGTTAAGGTGAGGATAAACCCCGAATCGTACATGAGCTTGCTGAATAAAACAGCTACTAATCCTTCGCCTTTCCGCCCGGGTTTAACGGCTACGGTTGATATCCGTACCAATCATGTAAAAGGTTTATCGGTGCCTATACAATCGGTTACTACCCGCGACAGTGTTGTTGCATCTGCCAATAAATCAAGCTCGGATAATAACAGCGCCCAACCGGTTAATAAGATAACTAAGGAATATGTGTTTGTTTACAGCGCAGGCAAAGTTAAGCAGGTAGTGGTAACTACAGGTATACAGGATGATACCAATATCCAGATATTATCAGGCTTAAAACCCGGCGATGAAGTAGTATCGGCACCGTACGCGGCTATATCAAAAACATTAAGCAACGGGATGATGGTTGAGAAGGTAGATAAGAGTAAGCTATTTGTACCAACAGACGGTAATTAAGTTTGCAGTTATTAGTTTGCAGTTGGCAGTTGACAGTTTGCAGTAGGCAGTTGGCAGTCAATACGGCTCAAACAAATGCAAACTGCCCACTGCAAACTGCAAACTATTTCACTAAATTTGTCCTGTCAATTTTAACCTGGCAGGACATTTTTTATTAATGAGCAAAAGAAATAGGATTACCGTTGTAGGCGGAGGCAGTTGGGCGACCGCTAATATTAAAATGCTTGCCGATAACACTACCGACAAAGAAATTTTTTGGTGGATGCGTTGCGAACAGTCGGTTGAGTATATCCGGAAATTCGGGCATAATCCGAATTACCTTAGTTCGGTTAACATTAAGCTGCCCGAGCATCACATATCAACCGACCTTAAAAAACAAATTGCACTTGCCGATTTTATATTGCTGAATGTGCCCGCCGCGTTTTTAAAAGACGCGCTAAAAGATATTACCCCCGAAGACTTTAGCGGCAAAAAAATAATCTCGGCCATAAAAGGTATCGTACCCGATGAAAACCAGATTATCGGCGAATTTTTAAACCAGCATTACAATATATCGTTTGATAATTTTATCGTCATCAGCGGTCCCTGCCATGCAGAAGAGGTGGCGCTGGAAAAGCTATCGTATTTAACTATTGCCTCGCGGGATATTGAGCTGGCTGCCGAATTTGCCGGGATGATTAATACCCGCTATATAAAAACCAATGTATCTGATGATATTTATGGTACCGAATACGGCGCAGTGCTTAAAAACGTGTACGCCATTGCCAGCGGTATATGCCACGGGGTTGGTTATGGCGATAATTTTCAATCAGTTTTAATATCCAATGCCATACGTGAGCTGGAGCGTTTTGTGGATACCGTGCACCCGATAGACCGGGACATAAAAGAGTCGGCCTATTTGGGCGATTTGATGGTTACTGCTTACTCGCAATTTAGCCGTAACCGTACCTTTGGTAATATGATTGGCAAAGGTTATACCGTTAAATCGGCACAGTTGGAAATGAACATGGTTGCCGAAGGTTATTATGCCGTTAACTGCCTCCACGAAGTAAATAAAAACTACAGTGTTAATATGCCTATATGCGATGCGGTATATGCCATTTTGTATGAAAAGCGTTCGCCTGCTGTTGAAATGCGAAATTTGGCTGAGAAGTTGAATTAGGCGTTTATCAAAAATCTATCCATATTATTGTTAATGTAATCTGCGGACTATTTGGGCTAAAGCCATCCTTAGCTGTTTATTATTTATCCGTTGGCTAAAGCCAACGGCAATGATGCAGCTTTGCAATAAGTCTGATGAATTTTTAATTTTATTGCCGTCCCATTTATGGAACGAATTAAATAAATAGACGTTATTAATTGGCTGGAGTTGGCGATACTAATGCATTTTGCGACAAGGGTGATGAACTTTTAATATCATTGCCGTTGGCTTTAGCCAACGGATAAATAATAAACAGGTAAGGCTTTAGCCAAACCCTAATGCAGTGACTAAGCCATTATTCCTCAATAGCAGGTGAAATCTCTTCTTCGAGATATTTTTGATCCAATTGTTTATTTGCCTTTGCACCCAATCCCTTTATTTTTTCGGCTGTTTTAGTGAGGTTGCCGTTGCCTTCGGTAAGTTTATTAATGGCATTATCATAGGCTGATTGACTTTGCTTAATATTTTTGCCGATGCTTTCCATATCAGCCACAAAACCAACAAACTTATCATACATAGCGCCGCTGAGGCGTGCAATCTCCAGCACGTTACGATTTTGTCGTTCCTGTTTCCAGATGCTGGCAATGGTGCGCAGTGTAGCTAACAGGGTAGATGGGCTTACAATAACCACCCGCTTATCCCATGCATCGCTAAACAGCTCGGCATCTATCTGTACCGCGAAACTGAAGGATGATTCTATTGGTATAAACAACAACACAAAATCGGGTGAGTTTATCTGGTACAGATCGTGATAGTTTTTTGCTGACAGGCCACTTACGTGGCTGCGGATTGATTCCACATGCGCCTTTGAAAATAGCTTGCGTTCATCTTCGGTTTCGCAGTTTACCAGGCGTTCATAGGCTATAAGCGATACTTTGGAGTCAATCACCAAATGTTTATCATCCGGCAGATCAATAATAACGTCGGGCTGTAGCCTGCTGCCGTCCGCCGCCTGGAAACTGGTTTGCATGCGGTATTCCTGGTCTTTCACCAAGCCCGAGCGTTCCAATACGCGCTCTAATATTACCTCGCCCCAGTTGCCTTGTTTTTTATTATCGCCTTTTAAAGCTTTGGTGAGGTTTTGTGCCTCGCTGCTGATGAGTTTATTTAAATCCATTAGCTGCGTTATCACGCCTTTAAGGGTATTGCGCTCTGCGGCTTCCATATTGTAAACCTTATCTACCTTTTCCTCAAAAGCTTTGATGTTTTCTTTCAGCGGGTTTAAAAGCACATCCAAATTAGCGCGGTTGGTTTCCACAAACTTTTGCGATTTTTCATCCAGCAGCTTATTGGCCACATTCTGAAACTCAAGCTGAAATTTTTGCTGTATATCCTGTATCGAGCGTTCCTGCTCGGTTAAACGTTCGCGCTGTGCCTTAAATGATTCCTCGGCTTTTGCCATGCGGTTTTTTTCGGTCAGTAGTTCCTGGTTTAAGGCGGCTACAACCGCTTCCAGCCTAAGGCGTTCATCCTGCAATATTTTATCGGCTTTATCGCGTTCGGCGGTAAGTCCGGCTACACGCTCCTCGCTACGGGCTACTGAAATTTTAAGCTGGTCGCTTTCGTTTTTTAAACGTGCCACATCATCCGCAGAAATACCATCTGCAGGCGCCGGCTTCTTTAAAAAAAGCACAACAGCAATTAAAAGGATAACAATAGCGACAACTAAAATAACAGCACTCATTTTGATAAAAATATTAGCAAAACTAAGATATAAAATTTTAGATAGAAAGAATAAATTGAAAAGATTTACCAGCTTTCGATAAGGATATAATCAATCAATTATAATGAAGTTATAGCCTGCTGCATTTCAAACACGTCACTCCTTGAAATAATGCCTACAAAATCATAAATGCTTGCTTTGCTTTCAACTTTACTGTTATAACTACTCAAAACAGTTTCGATTGCAACCAATACAGCATCGCTGTCTATCTTCAGTAACTCTTCAATCAGATACAATTTCTTTGCTTCTGAATACATAACGGCATTTTAATTTTGACAATAATTACTAAAGTTACAAAATAGCCACCTATGGCATATAACTCTGGCCGCCTATCAAGGAAATTGCGTTAAAAAATGAACTATTGAATCCATGGAAAATTTTAAACTCGATTTCCATGGTATTTGCGCCCATTAGATTAAAAATACAAAAATCTGTTGTATTTTAGCATCTTAAACGAAGATAATGAGAGTATTATTAGATATAAAGGACAGCAAGGCAAATGCCTTAATGGAGGTGCTTAAAAGCTTGCCTTACGTAAAGGCTAAAACCATTTCTGACGAAAAGGCATTGTTGATAGTGGAAATTAAAGAAGCGGTTGAAGAACTTACTTTAATTAGACAAGGCAAACTAAAAGGCATACCAGCTAAACAGCTACTGGATGAGTTATAATATTATTGCTGTACCTACCTTTAAAAAGGAACTTAAACGGCTGTCCAAAAAATACAATTCATTAAAAGCAGATTTGGCTTCCTTGTTTGAAACCTTGGAAACAAACCCAACTCAAGGCATTGCACTCGGCAATAATTGCTATAAAATACGCCTGTCCATCACCTCTAAAGGCAAAGGCAAAAGTGGCGGGGCAAGGGTGGTTACGAACTTTGTAATTGCGGATGCTACCATTTATTTGCTCTCTATTTATGATAAGGCTGAGAAGGAAAACCTTAGTAATAAAGAACTCGATGAACTGTTAAAGTTTATTCCAGAATAAAAATATCTACGAAAATGACGCCTTTTACTAAAGGCTCCCGACTAATTACTCACCTTCTCCACCCGCAAACCCACATCGCTCACCTCATGCAATGGGTTATCGCGCATGTTTTGCTCCAGCTCAAAACGGTAGGCGCCTTTTTTCAGGAAGAAGTAATTAGTTAAAAAAGGAATCTGGTAGCTATACAAATTACCCGAGCCTTCGCCCAGCCATTCGCCATCGGTATTGGCGAGTTTAAACTCGTAACGGGTTGTAGCTGTTTTGCCGTCGGGCCCGGTTTCATGTATCAGCAAAAATATGTTCGAATATTTGTAATCGCCGGTTACACGCAGGTTTAAATATACGTTGTAAGGCACTTTATAATCATCAATATTTACCGTAAAACCTACCAGGTTGGTGTACGACCAATTATGGTTGGTAATCTCGGTGTTTTGGTCGATTATACCATTAGGGTCGGTACAGCCGCACCACACCAATGTTAAAACAAAAACAGGTAACAGGTATAATATTTTAAAAGCCCGCGTCATTATCTATCGTTATTCTGCTGGTTTATTGCCGCTGCCATCCGGGCGGTTTTGATTGTTTTGATTTGGCCTGCGATGCTTATTACGCCTGTTAGGGTTATTGCCCTGCGGGCGATTACCATCAGCAGGCTTATTTCCATCCTGCGGCCTGTTGCCTTCGGGGCGGTTATTATTACCTTCGGGACGTGGCGGCCTGTTATTTTGTACAGCACCTGCCGGCCGCGGCTGGCCACCCTGCTGGTTTTGGTTGGACTGATTGGGGTTGCGGTTATTGCGATTTTTGTTCTTGTTTTTATTACGGTTGCGGTCATCAAGGCGGGTTAAACTATCCTGGCCAACAACGTTTTCGTAATCAAGTACTTTTGCTGCTTTTTCTTCAAGCTCAATAATTTCGCCTAAATCTGCCGGTATAACGCCATCCCTGTTTTGCTGCTGAATTTCCTTTACCTTGTTTATTGGCACAGGTACCCAGTTTTCTTCGCGCGGGTAGCTAAACCACATTATCTTTTTAAATATGTCGGTTTTTTGCAGGCGGGCATCGCCTTTTTCGGTACGTAAAACATTTACATTATCAGGGATGTGTTTAAGCGCATCCATATAAGTATCCAGCTCGTAATTAAGGCAGCATTTTAATTTACCGCATTGCCCGGCCAGTTTTAAGGTATTAAGCGAAAGGTTCTGATATCTTGCTGCCGATGTAGAAACCGTTTTAAAATCGGTTAACCAGGTGGAGCAGCACAGCTCGCGCCCGCAGGAACCTATGCCGCCTAAACGACTTGCTTCCTGCCTCATGCCTATCTGCCGCATCTCAATCCGGATACGGAACTGCTCGGCCATTTTCTTAATCAGCTCCCTGAAATCAACACGGCCTTCGGCGGTGTAATAAAAAGTAGCTTTGGTTTTATCGCCCTGGTAATCCACATCGCTTAGCTTCATGCTCAGGTTAAGCTGTAACGCCAGCGTACGCGATTTATGCATGGTTTCCCATTCTAAATCTTTGGCGGCTTTCCATTTTTCCACATCGGCTACGGTAGCTTTGCGGTATATTTTTTTGGTTACGTCTTCCTCTTTAACGCGGCGTTTCACCATCTGCATACGCACCAGCTCGCCGGTTACGGATACGTGGCCAACATCATAACCGCCGGTTGCGGCTTCAACAACCACCAGCTCGCCTGCTTCCAGGTAAATATTGTCGCTGTTAAGGTAAAACTCTTTACGTGAGCCTTTAAATTTTATCTCGATAACCGGAAACGGTTTATAATTTGTTGGCATATCCATGTGCGAAAGCCAATCGTAAACATCTAGCTTGCTGCAACCATTAGTAAGGCACGAGCCATTACTTTTGCAGCCAGCCGGTGAGCATCCGCCCCCGGTTGAGCAACTTCCACATCCCATAATTTGATCTATATATTAGTGTCTGCCGTTTGGCGGATCGTTTTAAACTTTAACGTTTTTATAATTTGTAAAGATACATCTAAAAATAAAATTTTAGGGTTTGCATTTCTTTCTACATGATAGTGGGTTTTTTCAAGCTCATCGCTAATAGCCTGCGCCATGGAAACATCCATTACATTGGTCATTTTTTGGGCGGTTTCAAGTTCATTTGCGGGCAAATGTACCAGGCTGGCGGCACCTGCCATCAGCAGGCAGCACTCACGTATAAAACTGATGCCGTAGCGTAAAAAGTTCTTTTGGTTTTCGCGGCCCATCTTGGCTAATTGGTCTACAAAAGGCAAAATTTCCAGCACTTTATTGGCGAAACACAAACGCAGCCAGCTTACAAATAATTGGTGATAGCCCTTGTTTTCCTGTTGCAGCATGACCAGCGCTTCGGTTAAGTTGCCGTTGCTGAGATAGGCTATGGCTGCCGCTGCTTCATCGGTTTGGTGATGCTGCTCAACCAAATAATCCCTAATATCATCATAACCCAAAGCCGGTATTTTTATGAGCTGCGTACGCGATAGTATGGTGTTTAATATCTGGTCCTGGTTTTGGGCAACTAATAAAAACAGCGTGTTGGGCTGTGGCTCTTCAATTATTTTTAGCAGCGCGTTGCCTTCTTTATCCAAATATTCGGGCAGCCACAGTATCAATACTTTGTAGGCCGATTCAAAAGGTTTTAAGCTGAGTTTCTTAATGATCTGGTGGCACTCGGCAATATTGATATTGGCCTGTTTGTTCTCAGCATCCAGGTAATCGCGCCATATGTCTAAGCTTAAATAAGGGTAAGTGGTAAATGCCTCGCGCCATTGCTCAATAAAAGTAAGGGCGTTATCATCTTTATGTTTGGCGAAGAAAGGGTAGGAAAAATGCAAATCGGGGTGCATCAGTTTCTGGTACTTACGGCATGATGAACAAACGCCGCAGGAATCATCGGACTGTTTATCTTCGCAGGATAAATACTGCGCGTATGCAACCGCTAAAGCCAAACTACCCGAACCCTCCGGCCCCAAAAAAAGCTGCGCATGGCTAACCCGGTTTTCGTTAACCGAATTTATCAAACGTTGCTTTATAGCACTTTGCCCAACTATTTCTTTAAACTGCATTGGTGCAAAATAA
>Ga0302303_10000725_pt1 | contig 24656 bp, 17 predicted proteins | sample III_Palsa_E2_1_FD_194542 | JGI IMG/M metagenome (GOLD analysis project Ga0302303, IMG submission 194542) | Peat permafrost microbial communities from Stordalen Mire near Abisko, Sweden - III_Palsa_E2_1 | ecosystem: Environmental > Terrestrial > Soil > Palsa > Peat permafrost | place: Sweden...
TTGAACCTATTATTGGTTCCTCGGGCAACCTATCTGCCCAAATAAGTAATGGTGCCCCTTTCGACGTTTTTTTATCTGCTGATATGGAGTTCCCGCAAAAGTTATACGATGGGGGTTTTACTTTACAAAAGCCTGTGGTTTATGCCAGGGGAAGTTTAATTATTTGCAGCACACAAAATATTGGCTTTGATAATTGGGAAAGATTGCTGCTTACCGAATCGGTAAAAAAGATAGCAATAGCCAGCCCAACTATTGCACCTTATGGCCGTGCAGCTGTTGAAGCATTAAAATTTAAGGGCATATATAGTGAAATACAAAGCAAAATAGTTACAGGCGAAAGCATTTCACAGGTTAATACATACATTACTACCGGGGTTACCAATGTTGGTTTTACCACACAGGCTTTGGTAAAAGACGTTGAAGGCAAACGAACCATTTATTGGAAGGCTATAGATCCAAAAACATACGCGCCTATTGAACAAGGCATCGTAATATTAAAACATGCCGCAGGAAACACCAATGCAGAAAAGTTTTATCAATATATTTTAGGTGCCGATGCAAAACAAATATTTAAGGAATATGGCTATATTGTTGAGTAATGGATTTAAACCCTATATGGCTCACATTAAAACTGGCAAGTATAACTACGCTGATACTTCTATTAATTTGCCTGCCACTGGCCTGGTGGTTATCAAAAGGGCGCTCATTCTTTAAAATAGTTATTGAGGCTATCATCACCATGCCTTTGGTTTTGCCGCCATCGGTATTGGGGTTTTATTTATTACTGGCTTTTAGTCCGCAGCATGGGGTGGGTAAATGGCTACACAATACTTTTGATTTACAATTTGTTTTTTCATTCCAGGGCCTGGTGCTTGCATCTGTTATTTATAGCATGCCGTTTATGGTAGGGCCTATAAAATCCGCCTTGCAGCAATTACCCGCATCGCTTTCGCAAGCATCTTACACCTTGGGTAAAAGCAAAAGCGAAACTTTTCGCCGGGTATTGTTACCTAACATCAAACCATCACTATTTACCGCTATGGTACTCACTTTTGCGCATACTTTAGGCGAGTTTGGTGTGGTGTTGATGATAGGCGGAAATATTCCTAACGTTACGAGAGTAGCTTCAATAGCGGTTTATGATTCGGTAGAAAGTATGGATTATTCTGCTGCAAATACTTACTCGCTCATTTTGTTTAGTATCACTTTTGTTTTGGTAATAGGGGTATTTATATTTAACCGAACACAGGCTAAAAGCCCACTGGAATGATTACGATCAACATTGAAAAAAAGTTAAAAGCCTATAGCGGGCAACAATGGTTAAAGATAAACCGTGAGTTTATTGATGGCAGTATTATTAAAATTTACGGGCCATCAGGGGCGGGGAAAACCACTTTTTTAAAAATTATAGCAGGTTTAGCCACACCCGAAAAAGGGTTTATTAAGGTTGATAATACTATTTGGCTTGATACCACTACCGAAACCTCTTTATCACCACAAAAAAGATGCATAGGTTTTGTTTTTCAGGATTATGCATTATTCCCCAACATGACTGTTAGAGAACACCTGGAATATGCTACCAAAGATACTCAATGGATTAACCGTTTATTAACCATAGGCAAACTGGAAACACTAAGTACCCATAAACCCGGGCATTTATCCGGCGGTCAGCAACAACGGTTAGCAATTTTACGGGCTTTGGCTATCAAACCTAAATTACTATTGATGGATGAACCTTTTTCGGCCCTTGACCATGATATGAAAATGGTTTTAATAGATGATTTGAAAGTTCTTTTTGCTGAACTAAGATTGACAGTTTTAATTGTAACCCACCATCCGCAGGAGTTAGCAGGTTTAGGTAATGATGAGTTGGAAATAGCTACGAATTAATTATTCTGCTATGTTCACCACAATCTTATCCAGGTTATGCAAATATCTGCGGCCGGTTTTATAATCGAGCATTGATACCATTTGGATACTGCTTGGCAGCTTGTCGGCCTTTATGCCGTTCTTTTCCATCACAATATAAACGTTGTCTCCTATCTCGGTATTAAACAATTCATTCCACGAGTAAACTACTTTATAACCATCGGCGCCTACACAAGTAAAGTACATACTGCTGAATAAATGCGGAGTAAGCAGCCACTGCGAGTGGTTTAAAATATCTTTTAATAAAACCCCTTTTAGCTGATCGTCCTGGTGCTTAAAAGCGCCGGTGTGATCGGTAACTTTAATATCGCCGATAGTTTTGAGCGGAAAGCTATTCAGCGAATCCATCGTAATGACAGATTCGGTTTTAACCTTACCAGTAATGGTAAATTTATACGTTTGTGTACTGGTTTGCTGCGCAAATACTGATGTAGTAGCCAGTAAAAATAAAAAGATTAATTTTTTCATGGTTGATTAATATGGTAATAAAAGTACTCCAATTTCCTCGCCCTTTACATAGTTGTCGCGCGTTTCCTCCAAACAAATCAGGCAGTTTGCATTAGCAAAGGAACTTAATTTAAATGATTCCTGGGCACCTAAAGGCTGTGCCAGCCCGTTTTGGAAATCGCCCTTTAAAAATTGGGTAAGTCCAGCCGGTTTAGTAACATCTGCGCCCAATACAGCCTTAACTTCTTTAACAGGGTTTTCTTTTCTCGACAAATGTGCCATTGCGGGCAGCGCATAATTGTAAAAACAATTTAATACTGATGAGGGATTGCCCGGTAAGCCAAAAATCAATTTCTGGTTTAATGTACCGAAATATAGGGGTTTGCCGGGTCTTTGCCTTACCTTGTGAAAAACCTGTGTAATACCACACAATTCAGCGGCTTTTACCACAAAATCGTAATCACCTACGCTTACTCCACCTGTAAGTAAAACCACATCAGCGGTTTTTAAGGCATTTTGTAAAATGCCTTGCAATACGGCCAATTCATCGCCGGCAAAAAATACCTCAATGTTTTCAATACCGGCGCTTTTCAATGCCGACTTTAGTGAATAGGAGTTTGACTCATATACCTGCCCAAATGCCAGCGGTTTGCCCGGTTGCTGCAATTCATTGCCGGTTAAAATAATGGCCACTCTGGGAAGTGGATAAACCAAAACTTTTGATACACCGATCCCTGTCAAAAAACCAATCGCAGCGGGTGATAGGTAACTGCCTTTTTTCATAGCCAACCGGCCGGTTTTTATTTCGGCACCCTTATCCCTTACATTATCGCCAAATTTTAAATTTTCCTGCCGGATAGTTATCCTTCCGTTGTCAAGTGCTACCTTTTCCTGCATCACTACGGTGTCTGATCCATCCGGCAGCGGCCCCCCGGTAAATATCCTGCAAGCCTGTCCATTTTCAATTACAAAAGGTGCCGCTGTACCAGCGGCCATTTCTCCGTTTATTAATAAGGATTGGTCTTTATCGTCGAATTTGATTGCATAACCATCCATGGATGATTGCCTGAAAGCCGGGATATCGCAAATAGCAAAAACATCGGCAGCTAAAATATGTCCCGAAGCGTTTTCAATAACAACTTCTGCCGGTGCAAGCGGAATTATGCTTTTTGTAATAAGGGCTTTTGCTTCCGAAACACTAATCATGTAGCCTATCCTCCTATAGTAATCATGCTCCTATTGATTAATGATTCGGCATTAAGCTCTTCGAAGTGTTTACCCAATTGGCCACCAAGTTCTTTTTCTTTGCTCCAGATGCAGGCTTTTATTACCGGTACAACATCCCCACCAGCTCTTAGTACTGTTAACAAATCAGTTTCTCCTTTAGAGAACAGGCAGTTTTTTAATTTCCCGTCGGCAGTTAAACGCATGCGGTTACAGGTGCTGCAAAAAGGCGCGGTCATGGTGCTTATGATAGCAAATGCCCCCTTGTGGCCGGGTATCATGTAATTTTGTGCCGTATCATTAGGCTGAGCGGCTACGCTATGAAAGGAATACCGTTTCCCAATTTCATCAAGTATCTCCCCGCGCGAGAACATTTTTCCACTCGTCCAGCGGTTACCGTTAAAAGGCATAAACTCAATAAATCTTATTTGTACCGGGCTATGTTTCGTCCAGGCAATAAAGTCATTTATCTCGCCATCATTATATCCTCTCATCAAAACCATATTGATTTTAACGTTGATATTATTTTCCAGTAACAACTCAATATTGCTTTTTACCTGCTTGAACATATTACTGCGGGTAATCAGCAAAAATTTGTCTGGCTGTAGTGTGTCAAGGCTAATATTTATGGCTTTTATATTGGCGCTTTTCAAAACCGGCAACATTTCATGTACACGGCTTCCGTTGGTGGTTATCACCAGTTCAACCGGCAATTTGCTTAACCCGGCAATAATGGCAGCAGCATCTTTGCGCACCAGGGGCTCGCCACCGGTTAGCCTTATTTTTTTTACACCCTGCTTCACAAATATCTCTGCAAGCGCTAAAATCTCATCCGTTTGCATCAAGCGAGATGCGGGCGTAAAGTCATAATCTTCATTTGGCATACAGTAAAAGCACCTGAAGTTGCAATTATCCGTAAGCGATATCCGCAAATAATCATGTACCCTGCCAAAAGAATCCTGTATCATATCCAATTTAATAATTATGCCATCTGCGTTAAAGGCCCGAATAGTAGTCGTATCCATTTTCGGCCCAATAATCGCGCGGACGTGTATTACTAAAGTAAATGCTTCCAATGCGCTTAATGTTTTTAATACCGTATTTTACCGGTATAATTAAACGTAAAGGGGCACCGTGTTTAAGTGGGAGCGGCTGTCCATTCATCTCGTATGCCAAAATTGTTTGCGGATGCATAGCGCTATCCATATCAAGGCCAACGTAGTATCCCTTATCAGGTGTCATCATGCCAACGTAAGCCAATTTTGCCTGGTCGGTTAAGCCAAAATGTTCTACAAAATCAGTAAATTTCAACCCACCCCAATATTGTATCTGATCCCAGCCTTCCACGCATTTAAAATCATAAACTATTTCTGTTTTTTTGAGTGCTTTAATTTGGTCCAGTGTGATATTTTGTGATTCGCCGTTATTTTTAATAACTTGTATAACCCCGCCGGATGTCTCGGCTCCCTTTGAGCCAATATCACTATTGTGGCGTACATTTTTTGCGGCCATTTCTTTTGGATAAGTTTTAACAAGGTTCTTGTTGCTAAAAACCCGTCGAAAAGCTAATTCTGTTTTATTAAGTGCCCGGCGTAATGGCGCACGCACCCCGGCAGTAACACCTGCAACCTCATTTGGCGAAGTGTACAGTAAACGCCAACCCTTATAGGCAGCGACAGATAGTACCCCGAAAACTCCGAAGGAGATAAAATCGCGCCTTTTGATTTTCTGCTCGGTAGTAATCGCAACCTTTGTTTTCTTTTCCGGCTTATTCTCCATCTTTATTCTCTCCGGGTAATGATTCAACAAATTGGCTTTTCGGCTCATTCACAACCTCAAACCCTGAAATAACTGAACGAAAATTACTCCAGCCGGCTAATATGACTTGTATGATATGGATTACGAAAAAAAGCACATAGCCAATTGTTAAAATAAAATGTTCGATACGTGCTGCGTGATAACCACCACATAGCCAGGTAAGTGTATGGAACTGAACGGGTTTATAAATAGAAAGCCCTGTAAATACCGAACCGGCACCCATCACAATAATGGCTGTATAAGCAATGCGTTGCGCAGCATTGTATTTATCTTGTGGCGGGGCAGATTTTCTGATATGAAGATCGTGCAGTAAAACCAGCCATGCCTCTTTAAATGATTTTTTTTGAGGCAATAATTCTCTCCACTGGCCCGACAAAACAGTATATAAAATATAAATGAGGCCGTTTATTACAAAAAACCACATAAATAGAAAATGGAATGCCATCCCCTCTGCCAGCCGCTGTGGTATGTGCAGCAGATTATAAAACCCGTCCGGGAAAAAATGAAAATAGGTTTTGCCGGCAATCTCAATCTTGTACTCGTCATCAGCCCAATAAATTAATAGCCCGCTCCAAATCATTATGGCGAGTATCGGGAAATTGACCCAATGAGTCCAGCGCATTAAAAAGGAATGTTTTTCTTTAATAACTTTCATTTATAGGGCAGCAATTCTTTCAGTCAATGTAAAGTTAACTAATATTAGTTGTCTTCAGTAAATCAATTCTTGCGTTTTATGGTTATTTGATAAAACCAGGGTGGTATAGGCAGGCCTATGAGATGAAAGAAATTATAGACATTGTAACGGCATATGAAAAAGCGGTAAAAGCGAAAAAGAAAACCGCATTGGCTACTGTAGTAATGGTAGAAGGCTCTGCCTACCGCAGGGCTGGTGCCCGTATGCTTATTACGGAAGACGGTGAACTAACCGGCGCGATCAGTGGTGGCTGCCTCGAAGGTGACGCTTTGCGTAAGGCAAGGATGGTTATCTTACAACAGGAACCATTATTAGTTACTTACGATACAATGGATGATGACGATGCCAAGTTGGGCGTTGGCCTGGGCTGTAATGGCATTATACATATTTTAATAGAACCTATAAACGACGGGCAAACCAATCCAATTACCTTATTAAAGGCAGCGATAGATTCACGAGGCTACTCGGTATTGGTTACTGTATTTTCCATCGAAGACAGGAAGGCGCCGCAACCGGGTTCTTGCTTATGCCTGGCTAATGGCCAAATCATCCCGAACGGGTTAGAGAATTTACCTTACAAAGATGAATTGCTGGAAGATGCAAAAAATGTGCTGGATAATCAGCAATCATCAATCACAGCCTACCAAGGCTATACGGCATTTGTAGAGTGTGTTAAACCATTAATTTCTTTGGTCGTTCTCGGTGCTGGCAATGATGCTATTCCTTTGACTAAAATTGCTTCCGTATTAGGCTGGAATATTACAGTTGTAGATGGGCGTCCAAATTATGCCTCTGCTGAGCGTTTTCCATCTGCAAATAAGATTTTAGTCGCTAAACCTGAACTGGTTTTGAACGGCCTCGTACTCGATGAGTGGACTGCTTTTGTGCTGATGACACACAACTATAATTACGAGATAGCTTTTTTGAAAGAGGTTTTACCATTACATTCATCTTATATCGGGATTTTAGGGCCAAAGAAAAAACTGGAACGTATGTTGGACGAACTGGAGGAAAACGGAACTACTATAACTGAAAAGAACCTGGAAACAATTCACGGCCCTGTGGGTTTGGATATCGGTTCAGAAACTTCAGAAGAGATTGCGCTATCAATCATCGCAGAGATAAAAGCAGTATTCTCTGAAAGGAACGGACACTCATTGAAATACAAAAAAAAGCTTATTCACAGTACTTAGAGGGAATCTATATTGATACACCTAAAATGATGAAAAATTATGCGACTAACCGATTAACTTATCCGGTGTAATCGGCAAATCCCTTACCCGTTTACCTGTAGCATTATATATCGCATTCGCTATTGCAGCCGCCATTCCTGTTACGCCAATTTCCCCGATTCCTCTTGCGCCAATTGGAGAAATATACGGATCAGGTTTTTCAATAAATTGGACATCAATTTCCGGGATATCTGCATGCACAGGTACCAGATATTGTGCTAAATCCCGCGTTACAATGCGGCCATTATTGGGGTCATATTTCGTTTCTTCCATTAAGGCCATACCCATACCGAATAAAATTCCACCCATAATCTGGTTGGTGGCTGTTTTTAAATTCATTACCGTTCCTATATCCATTACACTGGCAATTTTTTCAACACGAATAGTCCCCAGGTCAGGGTCAACCAAAACCTTGGCAAACTGTGCACCGAACGAATGAAAAACGTAATCTTTACGATCCGTTTTTTCATCTGCCTGCACCGCGGCATTGGTTTTACTTTCTTCTTCTATTTTTGCCTCCGGGCTTCCATCAGGGGCTGGAGCATCCTGCTGCGGACGGGTTGAAACATTGGTTTTCGCTTGTGCTTCAACTTTATCCATGCCTTTACGGCGTAATACATCTGCGAAAGATTCGCCCGTATTAGGGTTGTCTTTCAGTTGGATACGCCCATTACCGGCAATAATATCTTCTTCTATTTTACCATATAGAGGTGAACTTTCATCAGCGATAGCCATTTTAACCACTTTATTTACTGCACCTAAAGCCGCAGCCCTTATTGGTGGGCCTACACTTGCTGATACCTGTGAGCCTCCGGATTGCGCGCCTTTAGGGTATGAACTATTACCTAACTTAACCGTCACCTTATCAACCGGTAAACCAAATGCATCGGCGGCAACCTGCGTCATAACGGTGTAGGTACCGGTACCTATATCCTGCGTGCCGCATAATATTTCGGCGTGGCCATCCGCAAACAAAGTGGCTTTTGCGGACGATGCGCTACGATTAGCCGGGTAGGTAGCTGTTGCCACACCATAACCAACCAATAAATTGCCCTGTTTGGTTGTGCCTGGCTCTGCACTACGGCTGCTCCAGCCAATAGCATCAGCGCCACGCTGATAACATTCTTTTAAATATTTTGATGAAAATTGCTTTTTCTTCTGCTCATCCATATCGGAATGGTTGGCTATCCTGAATTGAACCGGATCCATTTTTAGTTTGTTAGCCATTTCATCCATGGCTACTTCAAGCGCATACATCCCCACGGATTCACCTGGCGCGCGCATTGGGCATGGGGTACCACGGTTAAGTCTTACCAGGCTATGTTTAACTTCAACATTCGGGCTGCTGTATATCATGCTGGTAGCAACGCCTGCTGTTTCCACAAATTCATCAACAAATGATGTCTCTGAAATTGTACTATGCGTAATAGCTATTAATTTCCCATCCTGTCCGGCACCAAGACCAATTTTTTGTTGGGTTTGTGTACGCCTCCCGGCGGCTGAAAATACTTGTTGTCTTTTCAACTCGATCTTAACCGGACGATTAAATTGTTTGGCAGCCATAGGTGCCAATAATGTATTAGCCCAGGTAAACCCTTTGGAACCAAAACCACCACCAATATATAAAGCATATACTTGTGTGTTTTCTTTTGGTATGCCCAATATGGTTGATAATAAACCCTGCACTCCCATAACAGATTGCGTAGCATCATAAACGGTCAGCTTGTCACCATTCCATTCGGCAATTGTTGCGTGGGGCTCCATAGCGTTGTGACTATAAACAGGTGTTGTATAAGTTTCATTAGTGGTTACAGCGGCGGATTGCATGGCTGCATCCGCATCGCCTCTTTTTTCCTGGGTTTTTGCACCGCCTAAACCCGAACCTGGTTGATAGGCGGTAGCAAAATTTGCCTCAAAACCTACTGCCGGATTTTGCTCTTCGTAAGTAACTTTTACAAGGGCTGCCGCTTGCTCTGCCTGTTCGGATGTCTCAGCAACAACTACAGCAATATATTGGCCACCATAAAGCACCCTGTCATTTTGCAGTGGCAACAAATCCTTTTCAGCAAATTTCCCACTGCCGGGATCTGAGCCTGAAGGTGAATGCAACATCATACAATTTTCGCTGGTCATAACACCTATTACACCTGGCATTTTTTGTGCCTGCAGTATGTCGATATTTTTAATTCTGCCTTTGGTTATGGTACTTAATATAGGCGCGCCATAAGCCAGGTTTTTAATTTGATATTCTGCTGCATAAGTAGCTGCTCCGGTTACTTTTAACCGGCCGTCAACGCGGTCTATCGGTTTTCCAAGTGATTCGTTCATGACATACCCTCCACGGTTGTTAAGGCGCGTACCAGGGTACGTTTGGCCAGTTCTACTTTAAATGCGTTGTTTGTATAAGGTTTTGCGGCTGCCAATGCGGCTTCTGCCGCTGCGCGATAGGTTTGCGCATTGGCCGGCGCTCCGATCAGGGCCTTTTCAGCTTCTAATGATCGCCAGGGCTTGGTGCCCACGCCACCCAGCGCGATCCTTGCACCTTTAATAGTTCCGCCCTGTATATCCAGCGCCACAGCGGCTGAAGTAAGCGCGAATTCATACGATGCCCGGTCACGAACTTTTAAATAATGAGATTTGGTAGCAAATGATAAGGCAGGGATTTCTACATGTGTAATCAATTCATCCTGTTTTAAATTATGCTCTATTTGTGGTGTTTGCCCCGGCAGTAAATGAAAGTCTGCAAATGGTATTGCGCGTGCCCCTTTTTGCCCCTGTACATGGATGATGGCACCTAAAGCCGCCATAGCCACGCACATATCCGATGGGTGGGTGGCGATACATTTATCGCTGGTGCCTAATACAGCGTTCATACGATTATAGCCTGTTATAGCCGCGCACCCTGAACCTGGAACGCGTTTATTACAGGTAAAGTCGGTACTGTAAAAGTAGGGGCAACGGGTACGCTGCATTAAATTGCCGCCGGTTGTTGCCATATTTCGCAACTGCGGAGATGCTCCTGACAGCAAAGCCTCTGACAATACCGGGAAATTTTTAATGATATAGGGATTATAGGCCAGATCGCTGTTTTTTACCAATGCGCCTATTCTTACCCCTCCATTTTGCAGTTCCTCAATTTTATATAGCGAAAGCTTATTAATATCGACAATTTGTTTAGGGGTTTCGATATTCAGCTTCATCAGGTCGAGCATATTAGTGCCACCTGCTATGAATTTAGCTTGGTTAATACCGGCCGCGCGTATGGCAGTTAAGTTGTCCTGTGCTTTTACAAATCTGAATGGTTCCATAATGTGATAGGTTTAAGCGTTTTGAACTTCTTTAATGGCCGCCAGTATATTTTGATAAGCACCGCACCGGCAGATGTTTCCGCTCATCAGTTCTCTTATATCAGCATCTGTTTTGGCGTGTCCTTCTTTGACGAGGCCAACAGCCGAGCATATCTGCCCCGGTGTACAATAACCGCACTGGAAACCGTCATGTTTCAAGAATGCAGCCTGCATGGGATGCAATTCTTCTCCCTTGGCCAGTCCCTCGATGGTGGTTACTTCAGATCCTTCGCACATAACTGCCAAATGAAGGCAGGAGTTGATACGCCTTCCATCTACTAAAACAGTACAGGCACCGCATTGCCCATGGTCGCAGCCTTTTTTGCTGCCGGGCATCGCCAGCTTTTCGCGCAGGGCGTCAAGCAAAGTTACACGGGTATCTAATGTTAATGTTTTCGGGCTTCCGTTAACCATCATGGTTACTGTTACCGGTTCGGCAGGCAGGGCATCGTTACCTGGTAATATGCCTGTTGCTTTGGAAAGTAATGGTGCCAGCTGCAAACCGGCACCTACAAATCCAACCTGGCCCAAAAACTGGCGCCGGGTTGTACCGCCCGTTGGACGGTCTTTGCCTTCGGATGAATTGTCCATGTTTTCCACTATACTATTGATCTATAGTAGATGAACACGCCGTTTAAAGAAAATGTTTAAATGAGAATGAAATATTTAACCTTTTCCGGGTAACAAAATAATGATCTTATCACAAATATTAATTCAGGATTGAATATGTCCGTTTTGTAGCACAGGGGAAGCCAATTTTAGTTGTAACCATTTGGTTATAAATGTTATTTTAAGCTGAAATGCGATTTTATTTTTTGGATAACCGCTAAATAAAAAAAGCGCATAGTTAAAAAAAACTATGCGCTTTAATAATATTAAGCTTACTATTTAATTGTTTACGTCCCACCACATACGGTTGGTCAATAAATCACTTCCACCCATGCGTGCTACTGCGGCCCTATAGGCAGCTGCATCTTGTATTTGTTGATCAGCTGGATAATTTAATCTGCGGGGTATGGTGCTCATGGTAGCATTTCCCGGGTAATGGGTAGGATAAAGCGTTGGGTAACCTTCACCTGTAATACCATTTAATGTTTTATGGGTTACATCATTATCGGTACGGCGCCAGTTACACCATGCTTCATATTCATCCATAAAGCAACTGATCCAGTACTCATAATTGATTTGACCAAGCGCTGCCGCCTGGCCGGTTGTATTTAATGGATGTGCAGCTAAATAACCATCCGCATCTGTAACACTAATGGTAGCGCCACTGCCATATGCCGATAATTGAGTTATGGCAGCAACAACTCCATTTTTATAATGAGTTTCAGCATCAGCCATCGACCCCCATCGTGCAGCAGCATCAGCAAGTAACAGCTCTGTTTGTGCATAAGTTAGCACCAGCGTAGGGGCGCTTATATTTAATACATTACTGTTAAGTGTTGAATATCCCTGTATGCCGGCTACCTGAAAATAGGGATCAACAATTTGAATGTTTACCTGAGGGTTACTGCCGCCCAATATACAACCGGCAGGCAGGCCAACCTGGTCTGCTGATGTTGTGTCGGAATTGTTATCGTTTCTATACAAATAGGCTATTACATGAAGCCTCGGGTCCTTGTTTATTTTCAAAGTATCAATAAATGTCTTGCAGAACTTCAGCCCGCTGCTGTCATTGCCTAATATGGTTTGCGCATCACGATTAAAGGTTTCATCACTTTGCCCGCTATGTTCAACAATAGCGTTATCTGCATTACTTGTCATTGTTGTACCCGCTGCCGCTGTTAGTTTTGCTATATAACTTTGGGCTGTAGCCGGATCAACTTTGGTTAAACGCATAGCCATACGTAATAACAGCGAGTTCCCGAATTTTTTCCATTCGGCAATCTGGCTGGTTCCGCTTGGGAAATAAAATATGTCACCTGTCGGGTAATCAGCCGATGTACTCAGGCTATCAGTTGCCTGTGATACTTCTTTAAGCAGGTCGGTGTATATGCTTTGTTGCGTATCAAAAGCCGGATTATAAATATTATCATAGTACCCTAAACCAGCCTGGAAATAAGGCACATCGCCATACAGGTCAGTTATTCTTTCAAATACCAGAGCTTTCATTAGCCGTGCTATTTGATGCAGATTATAATATTGGGGCTTATTTTTGGTTAATTGATAAAGTTCAATTACCGGTTGTACCGAGGCAATGTACTGCTGATCAAAATAATTTCCATAACCAGCGCTATTCAGATATTTATCACCGGGATAAAAGCCATCGAGAGAAGCCATTTGCTGAATAAATTCGCCGGTACCTCCCCATTCTGTAGCCCAGTTTTCACCGGCCTGGCTTCCGCAATAATTTAGTTGCACTTCGGTAAGTAACAAATTGGGGTCATAATTATCTGCTGTAACTGCTGTAGGGTTAACGTTTACCTTTGTCAGGTCTTTTACACAGGAAGCGGATGCCAATAATAACATTGCCCCTGCAATGTAATATATATTTAATATTTTCATATCTTTTTATTTATCAGTTGATACTTAATTATAATGTTACCTTCAGGTTCAAGCCAAATGTACGGGAGTAAGGAACAGATGGTGCTTCAAAGCCTTGTGTTTGAATTTCGGATGAATAGCTGGATTCGGGATCAACATTCGGTATAGCTTTGAAGATGGTGAATACGTTCCGGCAAACAAAACTTAGGTTTAAGCCATGTATTTTATTATTGAACACACTAGCCGGGAAATCATACCCGAAAATAATTTGCCTTAATTTTATGAAACTATCACTATATACAAATTGTCCCTGGTCGGCCGAGCCCCAGTTAGCGTAATAGGTTGACGCATACACTCCGTCTGTTCCGTAAGCTTCATTGCGGGGTAGTGTAAGCTTAGATAGGCCAGACTGGTTAGCCCAAAAATTAGTTTCAGAATATATATGACCGCCAAACTTACCATCGATCAAAAACTCAAATCTGAAGTGTTTGTACTTGAAGGCATTATCAATACCGGCACTCCAGGGGTTTTCTGCCGAACCAAAATCTTTTACAGTAGAGTTTAATGGGTTAGGGGCATCAGTTGTAGGGTCAATTACTATCTTTCCATTAGCATCCGTTTCAGGGTATGCAGCATATATCTGGAGGGGCTCTTTTCCTACTACCTGCTGTGTGTACGCACTTGCACCGTTGTCGCTGGCCTCACTGCTCAGGGTAATGTTTGGCTCTCCGCCTAACGATAATACCTTGCCTTTTGCATAGGTAAAATTACCGTTCACCTCCCAGTTAAAATCTTTTAATTTAACAGGTGTGCCACCCAAAGCAACTTCAATACCATTATACCTTAAATTACCAACATTAAGTAATGCAGTATTGTAGCCGGAGGTGTTGTCGATACTTACCGGCACAATGTCATTGATAACGTTCTTACGGTAAACGGAAAGGTCGAACGTTAAACGGTTATTGAAAAAATCCATCTCCGTGCCTATCTCAAACTCTCTTCTTGATGAAGGTACTAAAGCACTGTTTGGAACTTGCAAGCCACCGGCATATCCTATAGGATAGTTATAGGTGTTATTATTGACCGGAACACCCAGGCTTCCCTGTAAACCATAAGTTTGCAATGTTTGGTATGGCTGGTCTACAGCGCCGCCCACGTTGGCATAACTCATTCTTAATTTACCGAGGTCCATGTTTTCAATATGCAATAATTCAGAGAAAACAAATGATCCGCTTACTGATGGGTACAGGTAATTTATTTTACCCGGGGCCAGGGTTGAGTACCAGTCGTTCCGGCCGGTAACCGTTAAATAAAGATAGTTTTTATAGGAAAAATCAGCACTACCATAAAGCGAATTATATTCTTCAATATTCAAGGCATACTGATCAGTTGGAAATTCCAGGTTATTTACCGTATATAAATTAGGCAGTACAAAATAAGTTCCGTATTCTGTTAAATATTCCTGTTCAGATTTTCGGTAGTTGGCGCCCAGCAACACGTCAACTGAAAGGTCCTTGGTAACTTTAAACTTCTTACCGGTTGTCAAATCGATGTTTAATTCCGTTTGTTTTACATTTTCTTCAGTCTGGTCCCCGCCAATACCTTCATCAACTACATAAGCGGCCGTTGGAGGTTCAACTTCGGTGATACGATCGTTAATGTAGTCATCTGCGACCTGGAAGCCTATAAAGTATCCGCTGTCGAACGTGTATTTTAGATTAGCCGATCCGGTGAAACGGTTACGGTGCTGCGCTTCCTGTAGCACATAAGCGGAATAATATGGGTTAGTGGTATAAGCATCAGCCGATGCATTTAACTCTTCCCCATCAGCTTGTGTACCATTTCCATTGGGCCCTTTTAAGGTAAGTATGTTAACGTTAGGGGGCAGGAACATAGCTTCCCAGTTCATATTACCAACCGCATCGGCTACATTTGGCGCGTTTTTGGTATATTCGGTAGCATAAGCAGATGAAAGGTCTAATGTTAAATTTTTGCCTAACTTTAAATTGGTGGTTTGTGTAAAGGTCATGCGTTGGAAACCAGCATTGGGCACATAACTTTTGTCGTCGAGGTCCCCAAAAGAAACCCGCGTGGCACTTCCGTTATCAAATCCCTGGCTAAATGAAACAGTATTGGTAGCATTACCGCCTGTTGTGTAAAAACGGGAAAGATTGCCTTTAGATACGTCGCTGTAGGGCCTTTTCACACCATCAAAACTATACACTTCGGCACCATTGAGAGGGCCTCCCCAAACTGATTCTAAAGAACCCATTGCATCCGATTGATTTTGTGGGGCAGTCCCCCCATTTCCCTGGCCATACTGGGTCTGAAAATCTGTTTCATCAATAACCTTTTCAGCTACGTAATTTGAATTGAGCTCAATACCAAAACCGGCGCCTGCTTTTCCTTTTTTAGTAGTGATCAATACAACGCCATTTGCACCGCGGTACCCATATAAGGCAGTGGCGGCAGCACCCTTTAAAATCGAAATGGTTTCAATATCATCCTGGTTAATATCGCTCATACCATCACCACCATCACGGCCGCCATAGCCGCCAAGGTCAGTAGTGTTATAATTGTTATTAACCAGTGGAACGCCATCCACAACATATAACGGTTGATTGTTACCGGTCATGTTGGTAATGCCACGGATAGTTACATTAGTGGAACCATTTGGGCCTGTAGCTACGCCGCTAACGTTAACACCTGCAACCCTTCCTTCAAGGCTGTTAACAAAGCTGTTTGTACGCGCCTCGGTTAATGCGGCACCCTTTACAGTACTTACCGAATAACCAACTTCACGGTCGGCTTTTGTTACACCTAAAGCTGTAGTTATTTTTACCTCGCCAAGTTGTTCAGATGCCTCGTCAAACTTTACATTAATAACCGACTGTTTGGCTACCGGTATTTCCTGTGTGGTGTAACCAATAAATTTAAACACCAGTACGGCTGGAACCGTTACGGTGATAGAATAATTACCTTGTGCATCTGTAGCCACTGCAGTAGCGTTATCGCCTTTAACTGCTACAGTGGCCCCGGCTACTACTTCGTTACTTGCAGCATCCGTTACTTTGCCCTTAATTACAGCTGTTGTTTGTGCATTTGCCATGCTGCTGAACATTAGGATGAACAGCACACTTAGTGCGGCAAATTGTAAAAAATCAATTTTGAGAGTGTAAAACTTTTTTTTCATAGTTTAAAATTAAAAGTAAAAAAACCAATAAATAAAGTGCGTGTAGGTGTTGTATATATAATATAGGTGTTAATTACATATTATATAATCAATAGGTCATTAATACAAATAAAGGCTAATAAGCAATCCAAAAATTACGATTAATTGGCTTATTCTGATGATATATTGGCACATGAAACAGGGCTAAAACAGTCAAAAAGCCGCGACCTTAAAGGAACATCGAACCATTAAAAAGCTACCAGGTAGTCTTTAAAGCCACTTTTTAGACTTTGCAGGTAAAAAATCAAGAAAATTCGTAAAAAAGTCGAACCGTGTTTAGTTCAATTATAAAGATTTGTGCGTCAAATGCTTAGAGGCATAAAAAAAGGAAACAAACACAATTGTTTGTTTCCTTAAGTAGCCGTAGGGGAAGCTTCTCGAACCTTTTTCTAAGAGATTTGAAACGATTAGTGAATTTTTAGGGTTTGAAACCTCAATTTTTTATAAGTTAATATTCAGCAACTTATAAAATTTCTAAAAATACATGCTTTCCAAATAAATTAAATTCTGCGTTTTTTACTTAACATAATGTTGGATTTTTAAATTCCTAAAAAAAATGATAGAATTTCCAGATAGATATGCTCTTCATTAACTAAACCAATCCGTTAAACTACACGATGTTACTTGTGAACGATTCTAATAAAAAAAACCAGGCAAAAAACTTCTTTCAGCACCTTTATAGCATTGTGTAATGTATTATAAACAGTTCTTTCTGTTAAACCCGTAATGGCGGCTATATCAACAAAATCAATCTGGTCAAAATATCTCATTTGTACAATTTCTTTTTGCCTGGGGGTTAACTGGGATAAGGCCTTTTGCAAGCGTTTTTTGAAATGTTCATCCTGTTGGCTTGCTATCAATATTGTTTCATAGGATTGTTCAGCGTAGCCGTGTTCTACAGTATCCTGGTTTAATTCTTCAAACTGAATTGAGGAATTATAATTTTGATATGTTTTATACAATACCCTTTTATAGGTGGTTAAAACGTATTGTTGGGTATTATTTACGGTTGATAATTTCTCTCTTATTTTCCATAATTCAATAAAGAGATTGTTGATCCCCTCCTTTACTAATTCCGGGTTTTTATAAATAAATAGCCCAAACCGGTATAAATCATCATAGAAGATGCCAAAACATTCGTAAAGCCCCTGCTTCTCACCTTCAACAAGTAATTGCCAGTTCTTTTCGGCATATTTTGATTTAAAAGTCATCCATTTTTGATTATTAATAAGGTATTATTTATTAAACATACCCTAAATAAGCCATACTTTATAAAATAATTTAAAAAGTATTGGTAAAAATTAAAGATCCTGTGCACTTGTGCATAAATAACGAATACTATGGATCAGTCAGAATATAATATCGAGAACCTGCTACTTAACGAAAGTTTTATAAACTATTGCTATGGATTTAATGCAAGCGACGTTGAGTATTGGGAAGATAAACTACAAAACGGAGGTGAACTGGCCCGCAATATAGAAGAGGCCCGTGAAATGTGTTTATTGCTCGCTATTAAAGTATCATCAGCGGAAAAACAGGTACAACTTGAAAAACTAAAGAAGGGTATTGAACAGGCTGGCGATTTCCAGCCGGAAAAAACAAACGTAATTGTCAAAGTAAAACAACTTTGGATATGGGCAAGCATTGCAGCTTCGTTTTTATTACTCACTACTATTTATGTAGCAAAATACAAAACCGGTTATACAGCTGCATCGGTTATGTACAGTGCTATTACAAACTCCAATTATCATTTAACAGCACAAACAGATTTCAATCATCGTAAAACGGTGGTTTTGCCGGATGGTAGTACCGTGATTATGAATGGATCAAGCACCTTAAAAATTGCTGCCGATTTCAATATTAGTAACCGGCATGTTTTGTTGAGCGGCGAAGCGTTTTTCCTGGTTAAAAAAAATCATGCGAAACCATTTGTAGTGTTTACCGACAAAACCGCCACTACTGCGCTTGGTACATCATTTAAAGTGCAAAGCTACCCGGGTGAGGCTTCCGGCAAAGTGATGCTTACCACGGGTAAAGTACGGGTTGAAAGCACCAAAACCAATACTATTGATGATGTAATATTAACACCGGGCCAGCAGGCGGTGTTAACAAATAACAAGGCTGAATTTGTAAAGTCGGGCTTTAATGAAATTTTAATTCAAAACTGGTTGAATAGAAAACTGGTGTTTTCAAATTCCGATCTGGATGATATTACCACAAAGTTTAAAGACATATACGGGATCAATATTATCGCCACAAATGTCTCTCCTGATAAAGTAATGTTTACCGGTCAATTTAACGGTCGCAACCCAATGGAAGTACTCGATGCGATCAGTTTTACCAATCATTTTACCTATAAACAAACCGGAAACACAATCACGCTAATCTTTTAATTACCATTAATTCCTTACTAATTCTCCTACTAATTTTCACTAATTTAAACTATCACTATGCAAAAAAAACTACTAATTAAACAATTCTTTTATCGGAGTTTTTTCAAAATCGCCACCGTATTACTGCTGATTATTTCTTCAGTAAGCTATGGTCAGGCACAAACGAAAGGTCTGTATTCATTTAACTGGCAAAATACCCCCCTGTCATCAGTTATTAAGCAGGTTGAAAATGCAGCCAAGGTTCATTTTTCCTATAACCCTAAGGATATTGACCTTAATCATAAAATCACCCTCATGGTTAGCAGTAAAGATATTACCCAGGTGGTTGATCTTATAGCCAAGCAAATAGGTGCCAACTATAAAATTGTTGGGGAAACCATAATGATGCAAGCTATTAAAGACAAAAAAGGCACCCAACATTTCCATTTATCCGGAAAGGTGTATGACGGCGAGCATAACGAGCTGCCAGGTGTAATAATTACAAATGTCGTAACTCAAAAGTCGTTATCGTCGGGCACAAACGGTGATTTTACTATTGACGCAAACGAAGGTGATAGCATAAGATTTAAAATGGTTGGTTTCGAACTTACCACAATAACAGCAACCGAAAAGGAAAAAAATGTTAACATCACAATGAAGTCGACCAGTACCGAATTAAAGGCAGTAGTTGTAACGGCTTTAGGTATAAAGCGCGAAGAAAAAGCATTGGGGTATTCCATTGCGGAAATTGATGGTAACGATATTAAAAAAGCCCGGGAGCCCAATATTATTAATTCATTGGAGGGAAGGGTTGCCGGTGTGGTAATTACGGAAGGCGCAGGTGGACCGGCGGGTGCATCACGCGTAATCATCCGGGGAAATACCAGCATTACAGGTAATAACCAACCGCTGTATGTGGTTGATGGTGTTCCGATTGATAATTCAAATTATGGCTCGGTCGGGAGCAGTCAATATGCAGCCGGAGTGGATATGGGCGATGCTATTTCGGCTATTAACCCCGATGATGTTGCAACCATAACTGTGTTGAAAGGCCCATCGGCATCGGCGCTTTATGGCAGCCGTGCAGCAAATGGCGTTATTTTAATTACCACAAAAAAAGGCAGCGACAAAAAGGAACTGGGTATCGAATTAAATAGCACATCGTCCATTGAAACGCAACTAACCCACCAAGATGGTAACCAGTATATTTACGGCCAGGGTAACGCCGAGCAATTGAATACAACCCAAGCCCAGGCCGAAACTAATATGTTTACTAACTTTGGGCCAAGGTTAGACCCTAACCTGCAGGTTATTGGCTTTGATGGCGTTTACCGCCCGTATGCGTTGGTACCTAATAACATACAGGGTTTTTTCCGCACCGGCTCAACGTTTACAAACACCGTTGCTTTTAGCAATTCTAACGATAATACCGCTTTCCGTTTTTCAGCTTCTGATCTCCGGAACAATGATATTTTGCCGGGGAGCAACATGCGCCGGAGTACCTTCAACTTTACAGGCAGCTCTAAATTCGGCAGCAAGATAACTATGGAGGCTAAGTTAATGTATATGAACGAAGATGTGATTAACCGGCCTTCGTTAGCAGACGACCCAGGCAACATTGGCAACAATTTTATTGGGCTGGCAAATAACATTAACCAAGCCTATTTTAAACAAGGATATAAGGATGCCCAGGGCGATTATGTTGATTGGGGCGGTGGGCAATACCACCTTGACCCTTACTGGGTTATTAACGAAATGAAGAACGAAACCACCAAGAATAGGATTTTAGGTGGCGTTCAGGGTAATTACGCCATAACCAGTTGGCTTAACCTACAGGGCCGGGTATCAACCGATTTAACTTATTTTGATTATACTAAATATAGCCCGATAAGTACGCCCAACTCTTTATTCGGCGAATTAGATGATATTAACCAAAAGTATTCAACAACAGAAGCTGATTTATTGCTTTCAATTCAAAAACAGGTTACGCCTTCACTTTGGCTATCGGCCAAATTTGGAAGCAGTATTTTAAGGGTAGATAATCCGGGCACTACTGGTGTGAATACTATTATGACCGTTACCGACGTAGTTAACATTAACAGCTTTTCTGATAAAACAGTGGTCGCAAACGAGTACCGCGAGCAAACAAATTCATTTTATGGGTTATTAACCGCTGCTTATAAAAGCTATTTGTATTTGGACGCTACCCTGCGAAGGGACGCGTCTTCTACGCTCCCTGTTAACAACAATACCTATACTTATCCTTCTCTGTCAAGCAGCTTTGTTTTCACCGATGCTTTTAAAATAGACAAATCGGTACTTTCATTCGGTAAGATAAGATTATCTGGCGCAGAGGTGGGCACTGCTACCAGTGCATACCAGTTGCAGCAGTATTATAGCCTTTACCCCCAAACTTTCAATGGCCAACCATTAGGGGGCATAGCAACAACGGTATTGCCCAATCCACACTTAAAACCTACCCGCACAACTTCTTATGAGGGTGGTACCGAGTTGAAATTTTTTAATGACAGATTAGGATTGGATGCTACTTATTATACCTCTAAATCAAAAGACCAGATAAACCTTGTAGCCGCGCCGTATTCTTCGGGATATGGAGAGCAAATAATAAACGCGGGGGTTATTGATAACAAAGGGGTTGAAATAACTTTAAACACCAAGCCCATCGTTTCGAAGGATTTTACATGGAACCTTAACGTTAATTTTGCAAAAAACACCAATACGGTCGAATCACTTGCCGCAGGTGTGCCTTATCTTACTTTATCAGATGCCCGCTGGCTGGGCGTTTCGATAGTTGCAAAACCGGGGTCACCCTATGGTGCTATACTTGGGTATGATGCCCAACGGGACTCTAAAGGGGATGTAATACTCGATCCTACAACTTTGACGCCTTTACAAAGTGCAGACCGCACCGTGTTGGGCAAAGGTACCTGGAACTGGACAGGCGGTTTAACCAACTCTTTTTACTATAAAAACTTTGGATTGACCATGGTTATTGATGTTAAACAGGGTGCCAGCCTATTTTCGATGACAAACCTGTTTGATGTAATAGACGGCAGCAGTGCAGCAACACTGCCAGGCAGGGCCGAGTGGATACAATCCGAAGAAGAGCGTCAATCTGCAGGCATGACCTCCGCGCAATGGGCGGCTGCCGGGAAAGTTCAGGGATATGTGCCACAGGGCGTTGTTCAAACCGGAACAAATGCCAATGGAACCCCGATATATACAAAAAACACAAAGGCCCTTGACCCTTCAGTTTACTGGGGAAACTATTATAGTAGTGGCAACGGCATAGCAACGCCATTTATTTATGATGCCAGCTATATTAAAATGCGCGAGATAACTTGTAGCTACCAAGTACCTACAAGCCTTACCTCTAAATGGAAAATAAAAGATTTGGCTATTGCAATAGTTAGCCGTAACCCTTTCATCATCCATAAAAATGTTCCAAACGTTGACCCGGACTCTAATTACACTAACGGCAACGGCCAGGGGCTGGAGTATGGTTCGTTACCATCAAGAAAAAGCTGGGGTTTCAATTTGAATTTAAAATTTTAAGCATCAACAATTAATACATATAAAATGAAAAGATATTTAATTAGGTGGATGGTAATATCAATATCGATGATGTTAATATTGGTATCCTGTAATAAATTTGGTGATGTAAATACTGATCCAACCCAGTCGAGCAACCTCGACCCAGCTTTACAATTAGCATTGGTTCAACTACGGTTTTCGGGCGATCCGGACATAAACGAACGTGTCTCAGTTATCGAAACCATGCCGCTGGTGCAGCAAATCGGTGGAGACTACGAGAACCGGTACGGCTTTGAATACGTTGAAGATAGGCAATACATGTCTGACCTGTGGGAAATAGGCTATCCCAATGATGTATTAAACATTGTCGACGCGGTTGCCCGTACATCAAATAACCCGGCTAAAACCAACCTGAATGCCATTTGCCGGATAATGAAAGTGTATATATTCGCCAGGTTAACGGACCTGTATGGTGATATTCCTTATTCGCAAGCAGGCGATGGATATTTGACCGGCGTAGTTAGGCCGGTTTTTGATACGCAACAATCCATATACAAAAATTTCTTTACCGAGTTAACTGCTGCTGTTGCCGAGCTTGATGCTTCTAAAGATGCTGTTCCGCAGGATATTTATTATCAGGGCAATATAGCTGAATGGAAAAAGTTTGGCAACTCACTTCATTTAAGGCTGGCAATGCGTTTAAGTAAAGTTGACCCCGCTACAGCCCAAAGCGAAGTTATGGCCGCCTATAATGCCGGTGTGTTTACCAGCAACAGCGATATATGTTTTACCCAACATGCCAATATACAAGACAATTACAGCGATATACGTGGCAACGGGGTCTCGAATGCCTTCACCCAACAGCCCGATAACGCCCGTCCGCGTGTTTGTAATACGTTGATTAATGAAATGAATTCGACCCTCGACCCGAGGCTGCAGTATATAGCCCGCGTTTATTGGGTTCCAAACCCTGCCGATGTACTTTCGCCCCGCATCGATATTACAGATAGTGTAACAGCTCAAATACCTTTAACAGGAGTTGATGCGGGTCATTATGTCTACGACGTTTATCTTAACCCTCTAAATATTAATATTCCCGGTTATGGATTAGTTTCGGTACCCAGTGACTCGCAAAAGGCACAACTGGGAGATTGGATGGTAACCAATGATGCCCCCTATTTGCACCTCACTTACGCCGAAACTGAATTTTTACTTGCCGAGGCAACTATGCGCTGGGGCTTAAGCCTTGGTGTTGATGCCAAAACCCATTATCAGAATGGTATGGCGGCGGCTTGTCAGCAATTGTCATTGTTTAAAGGTGGGCCTGTTTTAACTGATACACAAATCCAGCAATTTCAAATAAATAACCCTTTAATTCCGGGTAAGGAATTGCAACAGATAGATACCCAGCTTTGGGTTGCCCTTTTATTAAATGGCCCCGAAGCTTTTGCTAACTGGCGCCGGACTGGTTTCCCGGTTTTAACGCCTGCCATTACGGCCGAATCAACAACTACCACAATACCGCGCAGGTTTGAGTACCCGTTAACGGAAGCTGAGCAAAATTCGGCGAATTTAAACAAGGCGGTAGCAGCCATAGGCGGTGGTATTGACACCTGGACAGCAAGGGTTTGGTGGGATGTACAATAATATAAATCATTTATGAAGAATATGAATAAAATATGGATGGCGATATTGCTGATAGCATTAATATCAGGATGTAAAAAAAGTTCGGCCAGCGGAGATAAAGCCACAATTGATTCAAAGTCATCATTCAGGGTAATTGGTTATATGAGTGCTGATAATGTTTCAGACGGAACGGCATTAAGCTTTGATTTCAGCCGGATAAATTACCTGAATATAGCTTTTGTTAACCCCGACCAGGATGGCAACTTTTCGGCATTAGCCGGATTAGATGCAGTGGTGGCAGCCGCGCATGCAAAAAATGTAAAGGTTTTGGTATCCATAGGGGGCGGTTCTGCACCGGCTTATTACACCTCGTTATTGGCAGATGGAACGCGTGCCGGTGTTATTAATAATATAGTGCAGTTTATGTCAGATAACCAGCTTGACGGGGTTGATGTTGATCTGGAAGGAGCACTTATCGATAATAATTATGAAGCATTTATCAGTGGCCTTTCTGCTGCATTAAAACCAAACAGTAAATTGCTGACTGCTGCTATAGCCACCGCTTACCAGTCACAATATTCAGATAGCGCTTTGGCGCTGATGGATTTTGTAAATGTAATGTCGTACGATAAGACCGGCCCATGGGATCCTTCAAATCCCGGGCAGCATTCGCCCTACAATATGGCTGTTTCT
>Ga0302303_10000728_pt1 | contig 24575 bp, 26 predicted proteins | sample III_Palsa_E2_1_FD_194542 | JGI IMG/M metagenome (GOLD analysis project Ga0302303, IMG submission 194542) | Peat permafrost microbial communities from Stordalen Mire near Abisko, Sweden - III_Palsa_E2_1 | ecosystem: Environmental > Terrestrial > Soil > Palsa > Peat permafrost | place: Sweden...
GTTTCCGCGTTCATACCTTGTTTGTATATGGCATGTTTAACCACGTGCCTGCGGGTAACAGATTTTTTTTCGAATGCCTGGCGGCTGCGAAGTTCTCTTAATACACCGGTTTTTTCAAATTTCTTTTTAAAGCGTTTTAATGCCTTATCTAATGATTCGCCGTCTTTTACGTTAATAATGATCATAATTCCTGAAATACCTCCTTTCGTGGGACGGCAAAGATAGGGATAAAGTTTTGAATATTAAAAGGGTAATGAAAAAATATCGAACACCGAATGTTGAATATCGAATAATGAAGGATTAAAACACACGCGGCATCCGTGTGCCAGCAGTTGATATTGATCTTATAGAGTTTTTACTAATAAAATGACACCAATAATTATACAGCCAATTCCGCCTGCTAATAAATTATTCTCAAATCCCAATTCATCTTTTATTCCACTTTTAAATCTTTTTATTTGAAGTATAATTATGAGTATCCCGATGGCGACCATGACTATACCCAGTATTATATTTGATGTATTCATTGGTATAAGTATGGTTATTTTAGCCTGTTCAGCAAGTGCGTGGTTGCTTCATCCAGCGTCATTCCTTTATCTTTTCCACTTTTAAGATCATTATACCTACGGTCTAATTCTTTCATTAAATCTGCATCTTTCCACCATTCGTAGCGCCCATTTTCCCCATCTTCAATAATGGCAAACATGGCCTCTGCCTTTTCATCATCTACATCATTAATATAATAATGTAATTTTTGCCTGATAGTTAGCGTATCCATAGCGTTCGTGTTTATACAAAAATAATAAAAAATTAAATCAGATTATTCGGTAAAAGCTCTCGCTGCCGCGAGTTTAGCGCAGCGTAACTCGTGGCTTAACTTTGCTAAAGCTTCCAGCTTTATAATTTCAGCTGGAAGCTGAAACCATGCTTACCCACGAGCTGAAAGCTCGCGGGTAAGCAATTATTTTTTATGTTTTACAACCCCTACTCCACCGTTACCTGCGCGGTATTATCATCGGTATTCCTGTCAATCAGTTTATACAATGGGTCGATACCCGCTTTTTCGGGTTTATCCTTTACCAGTACGGTTACGGTTGTTTTTTGTTGGGTAAATTTCATCCGTTTTAGGTAAGCCAGTTTCTCTTCGCCGTTTTTATCGAGGGTAAATACGCCTACATCAATATAATCCTTTATGGGGGTTTGGGTTTCGTTGCCTGCTTTATCAGCATAGTATTTAGTTGCTACCATGGGTATAGTTACCAGGTAGCCATCCTTTACCTTTTTGGCTGTAGGGTCAACCACGTGGTTATCAAACAGGGTTATTTTGCTGAACAGGTCATCAACTACGTATTTTAAGCTGTCGGGCGTTACTTCTTTAATATAGCCTTCCAAAACATCAGATGTTGGGTATTTATCGCCATTGCCGTAATTGGCTATTAGCTTGCGCAGGGCCTTGTTCAGGTTATCTTCGCCAATATAATCCTGTATGGCAAAATAAACCAGCGAGGCCTTTTGGTAATGGATGTATGATTGATTATCAGTTTGGTCGAGAGGATTTTCAAATTTCTTTTCGCTTGAGCGGCCTGCCAGGTAGCCGTCCATTTCATATTTAAGGTAACGCCTTAACTCCAGCGGCGGCAGTGTTTTCTTCAACAGCATTAAAGCCGAATATTGCGCCAATCCTTCCGAATACATTTGGTTACCCACCGTATTAGCCTCGCAAACCTGGTGCGCCCACCACTGGTGGCCCAACTCGTGCGCGGTTACGTAATAGCACATATCCAGCTTATCAGCCTGGTGATGGAAGATAAAGCCAATGCCCTCAGAAAAAGGCACCGTATTAGGGAACGACTGCGCAAAGTTGCGGTATTTAGGATATTCGATAATGCGCATTTGCTTGTACAAGAACGGGCTGTAGTTCTGGCTATCATAATCCAAACCACCCTTTAAAGCCGCCAGCATAATGCCGAGATTAAAATCATCGCCTTTTTGGTAATATATTTCCAGGTTTACATTGTGCCATTTATCTCGCTTAACCAAATACCTGCCCGATATCACATTAAAGAAATCAAAAATGGGTTTGTCCATCTGGTAATGGAAATAAGCACGGTTGTTTTGCTTCCACTCCCCTTTTAAGTAGCCGGGGGCAATAGCAATTTGGTCGGGGTCGGTGCTTACCGTGATGTCAAGCCCGGTGCGACCGCGCTGGCCAAATAGGTTTGTCATCCTGGCGGTTGTATCCGTGCGTGGCGGCAGGCCGTCCTGGTCTTTCATGCCGCGCTTTTTACGGTCGTCATTATCCGACAACTCATTACCGGTTTGATAGCCCAGCACCGGGAAAATATCGAAGTTATTGATAAAGGTGCCGTTTTCTACATAGCTTGGGTTGGCGCCATCATTGGTAAAGCCCTTTTCAGTGCGTTGCGCAGATATGGTCATTTGCAGCGAGTCGCCGGGTTTTAAAGGCGTTTGCAGTTTATACACCGTAAGGCGAAAGTTTGGGTAATCTTTTACTTTAGTTAACGGTACCGAAAATTTATAATTGGAGGTAACCAGCATATCAGAAGGTTGCTGTACCAATAGCAGACTGATTGGCACATGGAACATATTTTTATAGGTTTGTACCGCATGCAAAGTTAAATGGCCCTTTTTAGGAAAAAGATCAACACTACATTTAATGTTTACCACGCTGGGCTGCACCATTTTACCGTAAAGGTGCTTTAAGGTTTTTTCGTAATTGGCCTGTATATCTTTTTGGGCCTCGGGGTTAACGTAATCATTCCAAACATTGGTGTTTACAAAATAATAACCGCCAAAGCCTATCATCACCAATAAACAAACCGTTAAAAATACCTTTTGCGGCCTGCCAAAACGCTGGCGGGCGTTGTGTAACCTTGCCTTAAACGCGGTATCGGTACCACGCTGGTAAAACAGCACCGCTAACAACAGTAATATCCCCGCAAAACCTACCCAGAATATCTTGAGCACCAAAAACCGGTTAATTTCGGCAGAAAAGCCGTTCATATCCGAGTAAACACCCAACCCGCCGCTGTTGGGGATTAGCAGGTTATAAAATATTTTTATATCAGTTTCTATCCGTAAAAAAATGTAAAAAATAACACAGGCAGCATAACCTATAAACTTGTTGTTAAACAAGCTTTGAATAAAAATGGTTATTGATAAGTAGATAAGCGCAGGTACAAATATGCTGCCTAACAATACCTTTATATAAACATCCAACTGAAAACGGGTATAGCCCTGTACCAGCTGCATAAACATGCCCACGGGTATCATACACAAAATGTAAACTAATATTACACCTGCCAGCGCCAGGTATTTACTCACAATAGGCACCGAATAACCCGTTGGCAGCGAATCAAATATCTGGTCGAAATGGATTTCATTTTCCTTCCATACAATTTCACCCGAATAAAACAGCGTCATGATAATAATAATCAGCATGATTTGATTGGCGATGTAAACGGCTGTATTTGATGTAACAGGATATAAGCTTTGGCCATACCACGAAGTACCATACTCAGCATTAATGGCTATTAAAACCAGCCCGATAATACCGATGCCGATAAAAGGTATGGAGCGTATAGTCTCCTTAAAATACAACCTGCTTAGTGTGTTTACCTGCTTAAACCAGGTATTTCCCGAGTAGGTTGGTTTTACAAAAGGTATAGGCGAAGTATCGACAGTAGTAAAAGTTGATTTTTTTGCTTTCCGTTTAAACAGGCCTGTATATACCGCGCGGAATTTAAACAGGGCAAACGCTACGATGAACACAACCAATGATATGCCTGCCCATAACAACCTGTTAATGAGCATCAAACCCGAAAATGGAACGGTAAGGGTGTTTTTTTCGGCGACAGTCCAATAGCGGGTTATCACATCAACCGCGTTAAAACCAAAAGGATCCCAGATGGCGCCCTTTCTTATATTTTCCACATCGCCAATAAATGAACCTACGGCAAGGTATATCGCTAATAAAACAATGGCCTGCAGGTAAACAAACAGCATTTTACGGCTCAGCGCGCCGCTTGCAAAAAACAGGCACGCAAACGTAAACAGGTTAAACACGGTGATAATTAACCATGGCCAGGCCGACTGCCCAATAGTTACATGCAGAAGTTTGGTTTGATCGATCCAGGGCATTAAGCTTGCCAGCCAGAAACCTAAAATTGACGAGGTACTTATCAGCAATAAAATAATAAAAGAACCTACAAACCTGCCTATTAAATAGCTGGTTTTGTTGATGTTGGTGGTAAAAATGAGCGACTCCATTTTATGCTCAAAATCGCGCAATATGGGCACCCCCATTATCGCCGATGATATAAAAATACCGAAGAAAAGGTTGATCGCCGCGGTTAAATTAAACAGGCTGATGGATGAATTTATATCTATTTTCCCCGTACCGCCAATTTGTATAAAACCACTCCAGGCTATTGCAGCAAAAGCTACCAAAAACCACAGGCCGAAATAAATATAGGTTGCCGGGCGGTTAAGCCGGTACTTAAGCTCGAATTTAATGACACTCCAAAGCATGACTTAAAGGTTAAACGGTTACAGATTTAGCGCCAAAAATGTGGGAGAAGTAAACGTCCTCCAAATCGGGGTTAATGGCCTCAAAACCATCTTCGGGTTTGGTGTCTGATAGTACGTGCAGCGTTGGTTTGCCTGCCACTAATTTATCCGATACCACGTTCATGCGGGTTTTGTAACCGGCGGCAAGTTCGCGGTCTACGCGTTTGCTCCATATTTTGCCTTTAAGGTCTTCCAATGATTTTAGCGGGTTGCCCTGCATCAGTACCCGGCCTTTATTGATGATGGCCATATCGGTACATAGTTCCTTCACATCATCAACAATATGGGTAGATAATATCACAATGGTTTCGTCGCTTAGTTCGCCCAGCAGGTTCAGGAAACGGTTACGTTCGGCAGGGTCCAGGCCGGCAGTGGGCTCATCAACAATAATCAAACGCGGGTTTGATAGTAGTGCCTGCGCGATACCAAAGCGCTGTTTCATACCGCCGGAGTAGCCCGACAGGTGTTTCTTTTTATCGTTAAACAAATTGGTTTTATGTAATAGCGAGGCTACCAGTTCTTTACGCTCCTTGCTGTTGCTGATACCTTTTAATACAGCAAGGTGGTCCAGCAAATCTTCGGCAGATATTTTTGGGTACACGCCAAACTCCTGCGGCAAATAGCCCAGGGTTTTGCGCACCTCGTCCTTATGGTGCAGCACATCAATATTGCCCAGCATTATGGTGCCCGAATCAGGCTCCTGCAAAGTGGCAATGGTACGCATCAGGCTGGATTTGCCCGCGCCGTTGGGCCCAAGCAGCCCAAACATACCCGAATTGATGGTTAAATTGATATCCTTTAAAGCCTGTACGCCGTTGGCATAGGTTTTATTGAGTGAGGTGATAACTAATTGCATAAAAAAGGCTGGTTTTTTTAGCAAGATAGCGCATTTTGTTTGCTTTGCAAAGTTGATTGGGTTAGATTAGGTTGATTTAGTTGGACTGAGTTAATGAAACCTAATAAACTAAATCTAACTTACTCAACTCAATCAACCTAATCTAACTTATTCAACCTAATCTAACTTAATCAACTTAATCAACTATCCCCTACCTCAAAATCTCCCTGCTTATCACAATCTTTTGTATTTCAGATGTGCCTTCGCCTATGGTGCATAGCTTGGCATCGCGGTAGTATTTCTCAACCGGGAAATCCTTGGTATAGCCGTAGCCGCCAAATATCTGCACTGCTTCGGTAGCTGTGCGCACCGCAACTTCTGATGCAAAGTACTTAGCCATAGCCGATTGCCTGGTAACCGGTTGGTGACGGTTTTTCAAGTCGGCGGCCTGCATAATGAGCAGTTCGGCAGCTTCAATTTCGGTAGCCATATCGGCCAGTTTAAAAGCAATAGCCTGGAAGTTGCCTATCGGCTGCCCAAACTGTCTGCGCTGTTTAGCATAAGCAACTGCGGCGTCAAATGCGCCTTTAGCAATGCCTAATGACAGCGCCGCGATGGATATACGCCCGCCATCCAGCACCTTCATGGCTTGTTTAAACCCTTCGCCCTCAACACCTAACAAGTTCTCTTTAGGTACGCGGCAGTTATCAAATATCAGTTCCGTAGTTTCGGAGGCACGCATGCCCAGTTTATTTTCTTTTTTACCATGAGTAAAGCCGGGCGTTCCCTTCTCAATTACCAGGGCAGATATGCCGTGCGAATCACCCTTCTCACCTGTGCGCACCATTACCACAGCTACATCGCCCGATTTACCGTGCGTTATCCAGTTTTTCGATCCATTTACTATATAGTGGTCGCCGTCCAGCACCGCGGTGGTTTCCATGCGTAGGGCATCGCTGCCGGTATTGGCTTCGGTTAAGCCCCAGGCGCCAATCCATTCGGCAGTAGCCAGTTTAGGCAGCCAGCGTTGTTTTTGCTCATCGTTACCAAAAGCCAGTATATGGCCCGTGCAAAGCGAATTATGCGCGGCAACAGACAAGCCTATACTGCCGCAAACTTTGGCAATCTCTACAATAACTGTAACATATTCGGCATAACCAAAGCCCGACCCGCCATATTGTTCGGGCACTAAAACGCCCATCATGCCCAGCTCGCCTAGTTGCTTAAACAATTCAACCGGGAAATACTGCGCCTCGTCCCATTCCATTACATGCGGCCTGATATTTTTTTCGGCAAAATCCTTTGCCATTTGTGCAACCATTTGCTGGTTATCATTCACAGAAAAATTGATGCCCGTTGGGTGGGCATCCGTTAATAAAGCATCCATTTTATACTTGGTTTATATGCAAGTAACGCATAATTAACCGGCTTAGTTTCAATTTTTTACCGCCCGCAAAAAGTACAAAATGGTATACGGTATGGATAGTAGGTTTAGTTGATTTAAAGCAGGAAAAGGAGTTGAAAGTTGAAGGTTAAAAATTGAAAGTATTTTTTGTAGTTAGAATAATGTCGATCACTGAATATCGAAGTTTAACTTCATCATTCGGCGTTCAGCATTCAGTGTTCGATATTCAAAACAATTTATCTAGCTACTTGATACTAAATACTTGCTACTCCAAAATCAGCTCCATAAATATCAAATCCAGCCAGCGGCCAAATTTGTAGCCTACTTCTTTAAAGCGTGCCACCTGTTCAAAACCGAATGTGGTATGCAAATGCACGCTAATGGGGTTTTCGCTGTCGATACCCGCTATCAGGGCGTGCAGACCGGCAGCCTTTGCCCTATCGATAATTTCGCCCAGCAGCACTTTGCTGATGCCCTGGCCGCGACTGTCACGGTGTACATAAACCGAATGTTCGGCAGTAAAACGGTAGCAGGGCCACACCCGGAAATGCCCGTAAGTAGCAAAACCTGTAATTTTATCGCCCTGCTCCGCCACAATAACCGGGAACCCGGCCGATTTACGCTCATTAAACCAGGCCAGTCGCATCTCCAAAGTATGTGGCTTTTCGCTGTAAACGGAAGTGGTGTTCAGTATTACCTCGTTATAAATATCGAGTACCTGCGGCAGGTCGGCTTCAACCGCGTTGCGGATAGTTATGGGGGATGTGTGCATAGTGTGGCGTTTATAAGCAAATATAAATTACTGCTTTGATATTGTTCTACACTCTCGCGCTGACAATTTTTTGTCAGCAGCAGGGTATTCCACCCGTTCCATGTGTTTCACTAGTTTCATTTCATCTGCACATCTGCATATTTGCACATCTGCACATCCAAACTAATACTCCGCCAGCACAATAATCTTATCACTCAACCCTTCAATCTTCTCCACACCACCCAAAAAGCCCAGGCCGATTACAAAAGTAAACCCGGCAATGGTGCCGCCAAGTTCCTGTATTAGTTCGGCAGTGGCGCTTACGGTGCCGCCGGTGGCCAGCAAATCGTCATGTATCAATACGCGACTGCCCGGCGCGAAGGCATCGGTATGTAGTTCGATGGTGGCTGTGCCATATTCCAGCTCATACACCTTTTGCTTTACGGTATGCGGCAGTTTACCTGCTTTGCGCACAGGCACAAATGGTACGCCCAGCCGCATAGCCAGCATCAGCCCAAACAAAAACCCGCGACTCTCTACCGCTGCCACCACGTCGATTTCTACGCCTGCCAGTTGCGCGGCAAAGGCATCCACTATATTTTGGCATAAAACGGGGTCTTTTAATATCGGCGTAATATCCTTAAAAATAATGCCCGGTTTCGGGAAATCGGGGATGTCGCGTATGGCGGCTTTTATTTGTTGTGCTATCATTTAAAACTTAAATAGGGTTCAATTTTTTGCAGGGTGGCATCATCAATAATATCCACATTTTTTATGTCACTAATACCAGAGTAACGGCCATGCTGCTGGCGGTAGGCTATAACCGCGCTGGCCTGTTTGTAGTTTAAGTACGGAAACTGCCGCAGCGAGGCAAAAGAAATACTATTGATATCCAGCCGCGTAACTTCCGCCGGGTTTATGCTTAGCTGCCCCGCAATCTCAGCATATTTGGCTGAATCTACTCCAAAAATTTCCTTTAACTGATCCGCATGGTAAAAACCGCCCAGCCTACCGCGATAGCGCACAATGCGCATGGCAAAACCTGGCCCAATGCCCCGCACTTCGGTTAATTTGGCGGAATCGGCAGTGTTCAGATCAATAGTAGCGCCGGGCTGAAGTTTTGGGGCAAAATTTGCTGTTTCGGGGATATCGATATAGGGTTCTAACCGTTTATAATCGGCAGGCGTAATGCCGTAAATTTTTTGGAGGTCGGTATTTTTATAGAAATGACCGCCCTTTGCTTCGTAGTTTTCAATAACGGCAATTTGCTTATCGCTAAGCCCCAGTTGCTGCCATTGCATGGCAGGCAGGTTATTAGGGTTAAAATCGAATAAGGTAGCGTGCGCAGGCTTTGCATCGGACAGCATTTTACTGCCGGGATTAGCGCCTTCGGCTTTGTTCAGCTGGGCGGCATCTTTATCAAAGCCGGTAAAGTTTATTATACTATCTTTATGCAATAACCCGTATGCGTAAGGAAACGCTAAAACCAATGCAATTAAAACAACAAGCACTATCATACCGTTCCATTCTTTTTTAGTTAGCGAAAGGTAATTTTTTACTTGCGGTTTCATTTGGGCTTTAATACAGCGTTAAATTAAATAAATTTAGGATATTTACTCACTCACCAACATTCTTTTTGTACTGATAAATGAAAATAATAACCACCGAAGAGTTTGCCAAGGCCACAAAGCTGGATAAGCTTAAAATGCCAGGCCTTGCAGCATTCCTGATGGAAATTATGAAGATAAACCAGGCTAATGAGTTGTTTTCGCAGGCGCAACCCAAACAGGGAATAGAGTTTATTGATGCTATTTTAGCCGGTTGCGGTGTTGAGATTGAATATGATGAGAATGATCTTAAAAACATACCCAAAACAGGCGGTTTTATCGCCATTGCCAACCACCCTTACGGTGGCATAGAGGGTTTAGTGCTGTTGCGGATGCTGTTAAGCGTTCGGCCTGATGCCAAGCTAATGGCCAATTTCATCCTCAAAAAAATACCTAACCTCAGCGATTTTTTCATCGCCGTAAACCCTTTTGAGAACGTAGAACACTCATCCAGCATTAGCGGTTTGAAAAACACGCTGTCGCTGTTAAGCCAGGGCACGCCTATCGGTATTTTCCCTGCGGGCGAGGTATCTACCTTCAAAATTGATAAGCAGCAGGTAACCGACAGGCTGTGGCACCCCGTAGTGGGCAAAATAATTGCCAAAGCAAATGTGCCGGTGGTGCCGATATATTTCCATGGCAATAACGGGTTATTGTTTAACCTGCTCAGTATGATACACCCTGCCCTGCGCACCGCCAAACTGCCATCTGAGCTATTTAACAAACAGGGCGAAAAAATTAAGCTGCGCATTGGCAAACCCATCACCATTGCCGATTACCCCGAATATAACAACAGCACCAAACTGCTTAACTTTTTGCGCGCCCGCACCTATGCTTTAGGTACCGGGTTGGAAGAGGAAAAAAAGTTATTTAACCCACGCAACCTCTTCAAAATAAAAAAAGAACCGCAGGAAATTGTGCCCGAAATTAATGCTGATATTTTGGCAAAAGAGGTGGATACCCTGCGCACCGATACCTATCGTGTTTGGAACGAGAAAAACTACGAGGTATTTATTGTACCTGCCTCTGTTATCCCCAAAATAATCCGCGAAATTGGGCGGCTGCGCGAAATTACCTTCCGCGAAGTAGGCGAAGGCAGCAATAAGAGCATTGATTTGGACGAGTATGATATTTACTATCATCACCTGTTTATCTGGGATACCGAAGCAAAACTGATTGTGGGCGCCTACCGCATAGGTTTGGGCGATGAGATTTTTTATAGCCTGGGCAAAAACGGCTTTTACCTTACCGAACTGTTTAAAATTAAGCCGCAGCTCAGCCCCGTATTAAAAAAGAGTTTGGAACTGGGCCGCTCATTTATCCGTAAGGAATACCAGCAAAAGCCGCTGCCTTTGTTTTTGTTGTGGAAAGGCATATTTAAGTTTTTACTGGATAATCCGCGCTACCGTTACCTTATTGGCCCGGTAAGCATCAGCAATTCGTTCTCCAAATTTTCCAAATCGTTGATTGTGGATTATATCAACCGTAACCATTTCGATCATGAAATGGCACAATATGTAAAGCCGCGCAAAAAATTTAAGGTTGATTTCTCTAAGATCGACACCGAAATATTAATGGCCGGCGAGGATAATTTTAAGGTATTGGATGATTTGATATCTGAAGTGGAAACCCGCAACATGAAGGTACCCGTGCTGCTGCGCCAGTACATCTCCCTAAACGCCAGCATCATCTGCTTCAATATCGACCCCAAATTTGCCGATTGCCTGGATGGTTTCCTTGTACTCGATTTTGAAAAAGTACCGCAGGATATGATTGAGAAGTTAGCTAAGAATTTGTAGGGAAGTTTGCAGTTTTCGGTTAGCAGTTGGCAGAAATATAATTGCTTACTGACTGCAAACTGGCAACTGCCCACTGCTTACTGCAAACTTACTCCCCGGGCTTATGTTCAATGGCCTTAGGTATCAGTTTCACAATAGCAAACAGCGCCGAACCCACCAATGCAACCGCTTTAATGGCGAAATGCACAAAAGGCTTCATTACTTCCCAATTATCTTTGGTTAGGTAAGTGCCTTTTTCTTCGTTTTTGCCTATTCTTTTTGTATGTTGAGTTGCCATAATTATTGCTGTTTATTGATTATAAAAGCATCAAAAAGGCATATTGTTTGAATAAAAGAGGGAATGTCATACTGAGCGACAGCGAGTATCTGTCGCTTGGTGCACCACTTTGCAGATTCTTCACTACGTTCAGAATGACAAAGTTTTATTAAGCAATTTTCTTTTTCAGCGTAATCACCGTAACCTCCGGCCAAATACCCAGCCTTCCCGAAAACGCTAAAAAGCCAAAGCCACGATTAACATATAAATACCGGTTATTATGGTGCCCTAAACCTGCCCAATCCAAATACTTATATTGTACCGGGCTCCATCTAAAGCCAGCCGTTTCAACCCCAAACTGCGCGCCGTGTGTATGGCCCGCCAGGGTTAGGTTGATGTTTGTGGTATTAAAGCGCACCTTTTCTTCCCAGTGCGTTGGATCGTGCGAGAGCAGTATTTTAAAGGCATCGGCATCAACTCCTTTAAGCGCTTTGTCCAAATCGCCTAATTGTATAAAGCCCCTGCCCCAGTTTTGTACGCCGATGAGCGATATTTTTTGTCCGCCCTTTTCCAGCACCACATTCTCATCCATCAGCAAACGGTAGCCAAGTTCTTTATGGTGTTGTTTTAGTTTTTCGAGGTTGGCTGCCTTTTCAGCATCGCTGTCCCACTGTATATAATCGCCGTAATCGTGGTTGCCTAAAATAGAAAATTGTCCGAACGGCGCCTTCAGCTGACTAAACATATCGATATAAGGCTCAATTTCAAAGGCGGCATTATTCACCAAATCGCCGGTAAAAACAAACAGATCACTTTTTTGCGCTTTAGCAAGGTCGATACCCCGTTGCACAGCCGCCTTATTATCAAAACTACCGGAGTGTATATCCGATATCTGTGTTATGGTAAAACCATCAAAGGCCGCTGGCAAATCATCAAAATAAAGGGTTTGGCGGTGTACTTTATAATCGTACTTGCCCTTTATCATGGCATATAAAAAGCTGGTAAAAGGAAAAGCTGCCACCAAAATAGCCAACTCACTGATAAATTTTCGCCTTGCCGGGAAATAGGACTGCCCGGCGGTTTTTTTGCCATGGTTAGCAATACCATTGCCAATGCCGTATATAAACCGCCCCAAATCGCCCAGCGAAAGCACAATCACAAAAAAAAGCTTGGTAATTAACAGCGTTATAAAAAAACTGAACATGTATTCGTGAAAAGGCTGCATGCCTTTAGCAGTACTAAAAGCGCCTGCGCCCAGTATAAATGTAAGCGTAATGCCTACAGAAATAATTAAATAACCCCAGGGCACCGCCCTGCGCATAACCGCCGACTGCCAATCGGACGTAAAGGTTTTTAAGCCCGAAAAAACATACCAGTCAAACAGTAAGCTTACTGCCGCAATAATTAAAAAAAATGTAAGTATACCTCCGCGCATATTATTTTATAGACTGCAATATAAAAAACCAAAAATAATTAGATGGTAAAATCCACCAAAACGTTTATAAACAAAACAGCCCCGCTAAATTAGCGGGGCTGTTTACTATTTATTAATAGTAACGGTAATACCTGTGGTGGTTTCTAAAGTAAGGGCGACGATGATGATAGTGATGACCGTGCCATACATAATCAGGGCCACCAATGTGTGCCTTTACTACAATTTGCGCTTTTGCGCTTCCGAAAGTGAACATGGTAACTAATACCAGCACCATTAATTTTAGATACTTCATTTTTGTGGTTTTTTAAATTAACAATTGATTTTAGATTCTTGGTTTAATAAGGATTAATGATGGTCATAATGATCATCGTGATGCGCGTGGCGCTGGCGGTACTGAACCGAACAGCTTGTTAATGCAAACGATGCTAACAGCACCAGTGCGATAATCCTTGTAGTGAACTTTTTCATTTTTGGTTTTTGTTTTAGCTTTTTGTTGCGGGGCATTAAATGTTAAACTACAAAAACCCAAAAAAGTTTAAATTAATTTAATAAATATCGTCATAAATGTTACAAACATAAAGTTGCAATATAACATTTAGATAGTATATATGTTATATAATTAATTCATCACTAAACTTTACAAAATGAAAAAACTTATCATTTGCACGTGTCTGTTAGTCAGCGTTTTGTGCTTTAAACATGCCAATGCCCAACTAAGCGTAAGCGTAAACCTTAATATTGATAGCCAGCCCGCCTGGGGGCCAACCGGGTACAACACGGTAAACTATTATTACCTGCCGGATATTGACTGTTACTATTATGTACCCACTCAGCAATTCATCTATTTTAACGGTTCAAGCTGGATATATGCATCATCATTACCGCCCCAATACAGCAATTATGATTTGTACGGCGGCTACAAGGTAGTAATAAACGGAAATAAACCCTACTTACAAGATAATACTTACCGCGTACGCTATGCATCATACAAAGGCCGCAGGGGCCAGGCTGTAATTCGCGATAGCAAAGATCCTAAATACCAGCATGCAGCACACCGTCCCGGCGGCAATAATAAGCCAAATAAGCCCGCACCGGCCCGCCCGCAGCCAAAACCGGCCAACGGGAACCATAAAGGTAACCGCCCGGCAGCAAAACCGGCTCAACACCGCACACAAGCAAAGCCTGCACAGCAAAGCCATGCCGCAAAAAAACCTGCCGCAAAAAAACCGGCGCAAAGCCACCCGCAGCCAAAACAGGGCGATGATAAAAAAGACGACCACCAGCACTAAATAACAGTAATATATTAAAAATAAATCCTGTAGGTTAAATACGTTTAACTTACAGGATTTTGTTATTTAATTACCTTTTTACTCCCGCGTTAACTATATTGCAGCATATACGTATAGGGTACAACCATCATGTTTAAAACTAAATTAAAACAGCTCCTGCAAAATATCCTGGGTTTTGATAATTTTCTTTTCCTGTTTTCTATTTTAACCATCAGGCGGTTATATATGAACAAGCACGAAGCCGAGTTTGTATATTTTTTAAGCCTGCTGCCCGAAGATGGCACCCTGCTTGATGTGGGCGCCAATATTGGTATCATGACGGTGCCGCTTGCAAAACAAGCTCCTAATGGCCATGTTTACTCTTTTGAGCCTATGCCTCAAAACATTACAGCTATAAAACGCATAATTGCCTGGTATAAGCTAAAAAATGTAACCCTGTTCGAAACCGCCCTGGGCAGCCAACCTGGCGAACTGCAAATGATATTGCCCATTATAAATAATGTAAAAATGCAGGGCCTTAGCCATGTTGTTGGTGAAAACGATACCGATACCGGCGAATTTTTTACAGTGCCGGTTAAAAAGCTGGACGATATACCCGAATTGCAAGCCGCAAAAAAAATTGCAGGCATTAAAATAGATGTTGAAAATTTTGAATTTGAAGTTTTAACAGGCGCCAAAAATTTATTGCTTAAACACAAGCCCATGATATACTGCGAGCTGTGGGATAACGAAAAACGGCAGCTTACCATCAATTACCTGCAAAATGAAATTGGTTATACTGTTAAGGTTTATGACGGCAAACAACTAGTGCCTTATACCAACCAAAATGGTATCAACTTTTTTTTGGTATAATTCCCAAATACTAAATCTTATATTTGCCGCGTTTAAATTCACAACCATGAAAAAAATATTTTTAACATTAATTACTGTATTAGGCTTTTATAGCATAAGCTTTGCGCAGCAAAGCAATTTTGAATGGGGTGTTAACGTTGGCCTTAACGATGCTTACATCACCCAAAACAATTCCGATTTTAGCAGCTCTGATATTGCCAGGCTTAACGTTGGCGTTTCGGGCGAATATTACTTTAATGATGCCTGGGGCTTAAAGGTAAAAGCAATATACGATCAAAAAGGCTGGGGCAACGGTTATTACATAGACGCCAACGGCAACGAAACAGATGGCCTTGATTATCACCTAAATTATATTACCGTACCTGTATTGGCTGCCTGGCATTTTGACAGGAATTGGTATATTAATTTTGGCCCGTATATTGGTTTTTTAACCAGCGCTAAAGTTACCGATGGCACTAATTCGCTTGACGTAAAAGATAATTTTACCAGTGTTGATGGCGGTTTTTCGGCAGGCCTGGGTTACAAATTCCAGGTTAGTAAAAATGCAAGCATTTTTCTTGAAGTTAACGGCGAAAGCGGCGTAGCTAATATAGCCCAGGGAACTACTTATGGTTCAGGCTTTAGAACCGAAACTGGTAGCTTTAACGTAGGCCTTAATTTTTAAGGAAGAGAAAATTATTTAAACAGAAAGGTCCGGATAGATATCCGGGCCTTTTTTGTTAATCTTAAAATCTATACCAAGGCATTACCTATCTTATTAATTATCACATTTTTTATTTAAATTTGTTAATAGCCTATTAATATTTGTTTTATGGTATTGGTTTTAAAAAAAGGCGCAAGCAAAAAAGAAATTGAAGCTATAGAGAAAAAACTCTATCAGGAAAAACCTTCTGCCGGGTTTAACGCAAAAAAATATAATGGCGTTTTAAGTTTAAGCGAAGATGCGCTATCTATCCAATTAAAGTTAAGAGATGAGTGGGAAAGAGATATTAGTTGATACTAATATAATTTTGTACTTATTGAATGGTAGCGATACGCTGGAGGAAGTTTTACAAGGAAAAGATATCTATTTGTCTTTTATTACTGAATTAGAATTAGTTGGCTATAAAAACATCAGCCCAAAAGAAGAAAATCAAATAGCGGAGATTTTAAAGGATTGTTCGATTATACAATGAACAATCGGATTAAAGACAAATATATCGAGATAAGAAGAAAGCACTATTTAAAATTAGCCGATGCTATTATCGCTGCAACTTCGTTAGCATTTAATTTTCCACTAATAACATCTGATAAACAATTTAAAACCATTAAAGAATTGAATTTGATAAGCTATCAGCATAATAGTGATATTATATGAGCAAACTTTATCACGGTTAAATACAAATCCGGAATCAAACATCCGAAATCCAAAATTCCTCCCATCTCCTATCCCAAATTTCCAATCAAAAAACTATCTTTGCCCATGCAAGAAAAAATCCTCATTCTTGACTTCGGCTCACAGTTTACACAGCTGATAGCGCGCCGTGTCAGGGAACTCAATATTTACTGCGAGATCCACCCCTTTAATCATATCCCCGAAATTGACAACAGCGTAAAAGGTATTATCCTTTCGGGCAGCCCCTATTCTGTAAGGCAGGATGATGCACCAAATTTCGACTTCAAAAAATTCCATAACACCCTGCCTTTGCTGGGTGTTTGCTACGGTGCGCAGCACATTGCCCACAACAATGGTGGCGAGGTAATGAAATCGAGCACGCGCGAGTACGGCCGTGCCAACCTGCAATACATTAAACCGGGTAACCCACTATTTAAAGACATTCCGTTGGAATCACAGGTATGGATGTCGCATGCCGATACCATTGCCCGTATACCCGATAATTTCGAGATCATCGCCAGCACAGATACCGTTGAGGTTGCCGCGTTCCAGGTAAAAGACACGCAAACTTACGCCATACAGTTTCACCCCGAGGTAACACATAGTATTGATGGCAAGCAATTGCTGCAAAACTTTTTGGTTGATATTTGCGGCTGCAAGCAGGATTGGACACCCGATTCATTTGTAGAAACTACCATTGCAGCCCTTAAAGAGAAATTAGGCGATGATAAAGTAGTTTTAGGCCTTTCCGGCGGTGTAGATTCATCGGTTGCGGCTGTATTGCTGCACCACGCTATCGGCAAAAATCTGCATTGCATATTTGTAGATAATGGCTTGTTGCGCAAGGATGAATACCAGTCGGTGCTCGACTCTTACCAGCACATGGGCCTCAATATAAAAGGCGTTGATGCCAAACAGCGTTTTTACGATGCCCTTGCCGGCTTATCCGACCCTGAGAAAAAACGTAAAGCCATTGGCCGTGTATTCATCGAGGTTTTTGATGATGAGGCGCATAGGGTAACCGATGTAAAATGGCTTGGCCAGGGCACTATTTACCCCGATGTAATTGAATCGGTATCGGTAAAGGGGCCATCGGCAACTATCAAATCGCACCACAACGTTGGCGGCCTGCCCGATTTCATGAAACTGAAGGTAGTTGAGCCATTAAATACCCTATTTAAAGACGAAGTGCGCCGTGTAGGCAAGGCTTTAGGCATCGACCCAAATATACTTGGCCGCCATCCTTTTCCCGGTCCCGGCCTCGCTATCAGGATATTGGGCGATGTTACCCCCGAGAAAGTTCAGATATTACAAGAAGCAGATGCGATTTATATCAACAATTTGCGTAGTTATGGTGTTTACGATAAAGTGTGGCAGGCAGGCGCGATATTTTTGCCCGTACAATCTGTTGGCGTAATGGGCGATGAGCGCACTTACGAAAATGTGATATGCCTGCGCGCTGTTGAATCGTTAGATGGAATGACCGCCGATTGGTGCCATTTACCTTATGATTTGCTGGCAAAAATCTCCAACGAGATCATCAATAACGTAAAAGGAATTAACCGGGTAGTATATGATATCAGTTCGAAACCGCCTGCAACAATTGAATGGGAATAAGCGGTTATTATTTGTGCTTTTTGCGCTGGCTTTAAATGCCTGCTCGCCAAAGGTACGCTGGGTATCACAACCTCAAAACATACAACCCCAACCGCCGCCGGTTGTAGCCAAACCAGCCCCACCGGTTAAGCCGCCGCCTGCAAAAACATCGGTAATTTCGTTATTGCTGCCATTCGGGCTCGATCATATTGGTCCCGGCCAGTTTTACACCGATATCAGCCTTAAAAAAGCCAAAATTGCTGCCGACTATTACTGCGGTTTTAAGCTGGCGCTGGATTCGCTTACCTTTTACGGCTATAATTATAAACTGCTGGTTTTTGATTCGAGGGACGACGAGGCCCAGGCCCACAGCCTCGCTTACAGTCCGCGTGTACGGGGTAGCGATTTAATTATAGGCCCCATTTTTCCTGATGACCTGAAAGCTTTTACCGATGTGTTGAGCTCCCAGCGCAAGCCCATTGTATCGCCCCTATCGCCCGAGCCACCTGCAACTTTCAAAAATCAAAACCTGATAACCGTTAATCCGCCACTGGAATACCATGCCTGGTGCGCCGCGCAGTTTATTAACGACCGTATCAGGCCGCAAAAAGTGTTTATCCTCAAATCGGGTTACACCGAGGATAACGACTACATTATCCCCTTTAAAAAAGCTATCGACAGCCTGAGCAAAAAACATATCAGGGTGATAATGATAACTGTTAGTCGTGGGGTTTTAAGCCCGCTGGTGGTGCAGCTTTCGGCAACGCAGCAAAATGTGTTTGTTGTACCATCGACGGATCAAAAGTTTTTAATGGTAACCCTACGCTCGTTGGATACTTTGGCTAAAAGATATCCCGTTACCTTATTCGGCCACCCCAGCTGGGCACATTTCGATTTCCTGAACACGCAAATTTTACAGCACCTCAAAACGCATATCACCAGTGCCGACCAGGTGGATTATAAATCGACCCAAACTATGACGTTTATACACGATTACCGCAAGGCTTACCATAAAGACCCCACCGCCTATGCCCTTAAAGGTTTTGACGAGGGGCTGTACTTTGGCAGGCTGCTGGCTACCGATAATTTAAAAAACATCACCAAAACCGACTATACCGGGCTGCATAATAACTTCCATTTTGTAAAAAAAACAGGCATGGGTTGGGTAAATACACATGTAAACTTGTTATTATATAGTAATTTTGAGCTTAAACCGGTACAATGAAGGCCATTAACCAGCTAAAGACGTTTCAGCATATTTTAGGAGAATACCCGGTAGAAACGCCTTTAAGCAAGTTTTTGCCCGGTTTTTATCGCCAAAACAAGCAAATGGGTTCAACCGACAGGCGCATTGCCAGTCGCTTAATTTATAATTATTTCCGTTTGGGCCACGCTTTAATTAACCAGCCAACCGACGAGCGCCTGTTTGTAGCCGAGTTTTTATGCAACACGCAAACCAACTCGTTCCTCCAGCATTTTAAACCCGATTGGGCAGCTTGTGTAGGTTTTAGTATTGATGAAAAGCTGGCGATGGTAAAATCGGCTTATAAGGATTTTGATTTGAAGGATGTGTTTCCCTGGGTAAACCAAATATCGGCGGGGATTGATAAGGATGCCTTCCTGAAATCGTTTTTTGTACAGCCCGATTTGTTTATCCACGTACACAACGGCTACGACCACCTGGTTAAAGCCGAATTAAATAAAGCCGAAGTTATTTTTAAAGATGATGGCAACGGCTGTTTCGCCCTGCCCAACGGCACCCGGCTCGAAAGCATATTCCCGACCCAGCACTGGTTCGAGGTGCAGGATTATTCGTCGCAGCAAACGGCCAACTATTTCAGGCCGCAGCGCTGGGATCATTGGTGGGATGCCTGCGCGGCATCGGGAGGCAAATCGTTGTTATTGCATGAGTTGGAACCTGATATTAAACTGGTGGTTTCCGATATCCGCGAATCTATATTAGCCAATCTCGACGAACGTTTTCAGCAAGCCGGCTTACGCAAGTATCAAAAAAAACTACTCGACCTCACCCAAAATCCCGACCAGGAACTGCACGATTATGCCTTCGATGGTATTATTTTAGATGCCCCCTGCAGCGGCAGCGGTACCTGGGGCCGCACCCCCGAAATGATAGCCCAGTTTATGCCAGCGAAAATCGAATTTTTCCAGCGCCTGCAACAAAGCATCGCCCGCAACGTGGTTAAATTTTTAAAACCCGGCAAACCGCTCATTTACATCACCTGCTCGGCTTTTAAAGCCGAGAATGAAGATGTAGTTAATTTTTTAGTAAAAGAATTAGGATTGAAGCTTGAAGAGCAAACCGTGTTAAAGGGGTATGAAAATAAAGCGGATACCATGTTTGTGGCGAGGTTGAGCCCCCCGGATTCAGCCTAATGCGGACGGGTTTTTAAAGTGGTACTTGATTTTTATAGTATTGAAGCGTATATTTGAATATCTACAAGGATAATTTATTATTATGCCAAACGGATCAAAAAAGAGGTTTTTTTTCGATCTTCCTGCCAGGGAGGTTGCTAAAAACTTACATGCTGTAATATTCAATGAATTGAATGAGCGCAAAGCACAAAATTTGCCAATTGTATACAAAAACGCATTGTGCATTAGCAAAAATCAATTTATACATGAATATCCCGATGGGCGTAAATTTCTGATACGCCAAAGCCGCACTAATTCTGAAGAAAAAGTTATCAGGCAGCTATAACAATGTCAACCCCTATGCTTTTTATTATTGCAGGCCCTAATGGTTCTGGTAAAAGCTTGTTCTCAACTACAATTACTCAACTTAAAAGCGAAGTATTTGACGGCGATAAACATTTAGCTACTTTAAAAAAGTCCTTCCCCGAGATTGGAAGTGATGTGCTTTTAGACAGGGTAAATGATGGACTTTTTGCAGCAGCAAAAGAGGAAGCTATTTATAAAAACGAAGATTTTGCATTCGAAACTAACTTTGTTGCCGATGATCCATTATTTTCTATGAGGCAATTCAAGGAAGCCGGATATGAAATACATTTAATTTATATGGGAATGAGTTCTGTCGAAGATTGTATTCAACGTGTATCTTTAAGAGTAAAAAAAGGAGGACATAAAGTTCCTGAACCTTCCATTATTCATAATTATAAAACCGGCTATAAAAACCTATATAAATATTATAGCGAATTTAATAGTGTAACGTTAATAGATAATCCAATTGCTCTTGATGAGATATACCAGGTTCCGGTTAAATTACTGCTATTTAAAAATGAAACTCTTTATGTAGAGGATGTTGATTTACCCGATTGGGTAATTAAATTTATTGAACATATACAAAAACAGTATAGTAAAAAGTAAGGCAGATACGATCTACAAATGCGTATTACTCCTAAACAACTTTATCGCGATAGCCAGCAAAATTATCCCAAACGCCTTACGCAAAATATTAAGCCCTGTTTTGCCCAACAATCTTTCCAGCCATTGCACATTTTTTAGCACCAGGTAAACAAACAGGGTATTGAGCACAATACCTACCAAAATATCCTGGGTTTGGTATTGCGATTTGAGGGAAAGCAAAGTAGTCATGGTACCCGCCCCGGCAATAAGAGGAAAAGCGATGGGTACTATGGATACCGTTTCGGGCATTTCCTCTTTAAAAAAACGTACGCCAAGCACCATTTCCATCGCTATAATAAAAATAACCAGCGAACCCGCAATAGCGAACGACGATACATCCAGCCCGATAATATCCAGCAGTTTATCGCCCACAAATAAAAAGACAACCATCAGAACAAAAACCGCCAAACTGGCCCTTTCCGATTGGATATGCCCGGCCCGCTGCCGCATTTCTATCAATACCGGTATAGCGCCCAGTATATCAATAATGGCAAACAAAATCATGGTTACGGATAGTACTTCTCTGAAAATTAATGGATGCATAGCGTTTAATTCAGGTTATACAAATGGGAATGTTATATAAAGATGGGAATAAATTAAAATAAAAAGAGGCTGAGAAAAAAAGCCCGATTAACAGTTAACCGGGCTTTGTAATATGATGAACAAATTTATATAATCCTAAGTTGTAGTCTTTCTAAAATACCTCGCTATTAAAACACCCACGGCGGCAACTACATAAAAAACTACAAAAGCGATAACTACCCACAATGCCCAATACCACAAAGCATGTTGCCCGGTGGCAGCGCTTGTTAAGTCGAACAATTCATACAAAAGCATCAAAAGGGCACCCAGGTAACCGAACAAAAACGGCACGGTTAAGTATGGCTTTTCAACATACGGGCGAGTAGCCAACCTGATTTTTGACTTTTTGATACTATAGCCCAGGTATACAACAAAACCTATCGCCATCCATACAATTAAACGCAGCCAGTTATCTTTTCCAAGGCCCAGCATCATCAGCACACAAACTATCGCACCCAATATAGGCACTACGGGCACCCATGGTGTGCGGAAAGGGCGTGGTGTGGTTGGATCTGATTTTCTTAAAATCATAACGCCTATACAAACCAGCGTAAAGGCAAACAGGGTACCAATACTGGTCATGTCGCCAACGATATCCCCCGGCACAAAGGCCGCGAAAATCCCCACGAATATTAAAAACGCAATGTTTGATTTAAAAGGGGTTTGGAATTTAGTGTGCACCGCCGAAAATATTGGGGGTATTAAACCATCCTTCGACATAGAGAAAAACACGCGCGATTGCCCCAACAACATCACCAATATAACCGATGAGAATCCAAATAAAATAGCCACTGTAACCAAAATAGATAACCAATGATAGCCGAGCATATAATGGTCAATAGCATAAGCTACCGATGCTTCCTTACCTTCCAATCCAAACTCTTTGTAGTTGGCAACGCCGGTTAGCACATGGCCAAACAATACATATAATACGGTACAAATAGCTAACGAAACCAATATACCGATAGGCATATCCCTTTTGGGGTTTTTAGCTTCCTGAGCTGCTGTTGATACCGCATCGAAACCAATAAATGCAAAGAAAACCACACCGGCAGCGCTTATAATACCAGACCACCCAAAGTTGCCGAAATCATGCGTAAAATAATCAAGAAAACTTTTTTGCCCGTGAAAAAACGCTACCTCGCCGGGGTTAGCGGGTATATATGGTGTATGGTTTATAGGTTTCATAAACTGCCAGCCCAGGCATATAAACAGTATAACAATAGCTACTTTAACAATAACTATTATACCGTTTAATGCGGCCGATTGCTGTGTACCGCGTATAAGTATAAGCGACAGGGCTACAATAATAAACAAGGCCGGTAAATTAATTAAGCCATGTACGCCTTGTAAAGATGATTGGAAAGGTGAATGGCAATACTCGTAGGGTATGGATATACCAAAATTCTGTAATAACTTATTCAAATACTCCGACCAGGCTATGGATACCGTAGCCGCGCCAACCGCGTATTCGAGCACCAAATCCCAGCCAATTATCCAGGCTACAATTTCGCCCATGGTGGCGTATGAGTAAGTATAAGCGCTACCTGCAATGGGTATCATAGCGGCAAACTCGGCGTAGCATAAACCTGCCAGCCCGCAGCCTATTGCTGCCAATATAAAAGCTAAGGTAACCGATGGGCCTGCATGGTCGGCGGCGGCGGCGGCGGTACGTACAAATAGACCCGCGCCAATAATAGCCCCTATGCCTAAAGCCACAAGGTTCCCGGCGCCCAGCGTTCGCTTAAGCGAGCCGGCGCCGGTTTCGGCGGCTTCCTTTAGTAATACATCAAGAGATTTTTTAAATCGCATAAATAGTTTTTGAAGTGTAAGTCAGTTAATAGCCAAACCTAATTAATTTTCTTTACATCTAAAAACGAGAGTTTAGCAGTAAATGAGCTACAGATTTTGACATTAAAATTAGATGTTTAAACAAATAATTTCAATCCTATTTATATACCTTTGCTACACAAACAAATCAAAAATCACGATTATGAAAAAAATTATTGCCGTTTTAGCCTTCATAGCAATACAAACAACTGTATTTGCACAAGGCACCTGGAAAAATGACAAAATGCACTCGCGCCTGTCGTTTACCGTTACCCACCTTGCTGTTAGCGATGTAGAAGGTAACTTTAAAGATTTTGATGTAACCATCACCACCACCAAACCCGATTTTAGCGATGCTAAATTTACCCTGGTAGCTCAAACCGCATCGGTAAATACCGGCGTTGATATGCGCGACGACGATTTACGCTCCGATCACTTTTTTAACGCAACTGCTAACCCTACACTTACCTTTACCAGCACATCTATCACCCCTACCAGCCCTAATCATTATAAATTAACCGGTAGTTTAACTATACACGGTATCACCAAAACCGTTACTTTGGATTTATGGTACCGCGGTACTATTGTAAACCCAATGAGCAAAGCAAATGATGCAGGCTTCCAGCTTACAGGCGTTATCAAACGTTCTGATTTTAACATCGGCGGTATTTATCCTCCGCCAATGCTGAGCGACGAGATAACCATCAAAGCTGATGGCGAATTTAAACAGGCTAACTAAACACATAATTTAATATCTCTATATACAAAGGCTTCCCGGCATACGGGAGGCTTTTTTATGGTTCTATAATGTTTTGTGTGGGTGTAATTAAAAAGGAGCGTAGCTCCGGCCAATATTGTAGCAACGGATTTTAATCCGTTGAAGAAATGGCAATAGGCAGTTAAGAACAGTATGTTCGGCCCATATAAATACTGCAGATATGAATCCCCCAACCGGATACCTATCGAGGTAGCGATAATATTGGTCGAAC
>Ga0302303_10000729_pt1 | contig 24561 bp, 23 predicted proteins | sample III_Palsa_E2_1_FD_194542 | JGI IMG/M metagenome (GOLD analysis project Ga0302303, IMG submission 194542) | Peat permafrost microbial communities from Stordalen Mire near Abisko, Sweden - III_Palsa_E2_1 | ecosystem: Environmental > Terrestrial > Soil > Palsa > Peat permafrost | place: Sweden...
AATCGTTGTTAATCTGATATATAAGCACTGTCGCTTCGTTCAACCTCCCGGTTCAATATTCGCTTCCATCAAAACGCAACTTTTTCGGAGTATCGAACCAAGTCTCTCTCTCTTCCTGAGCATACTATTTTAAAAGTTAGTGACAAACAATTCATAAACGTACTTCCTAAAACTTCATTTTTTTAAAAACCCCATATCCTCGAGCCATAGGTTTACCTCATGAGGCCATTCACTATAGCTTCCTTTGTTAGTTGGCCTTATACCAAATCCATGCCCAACATTCGCATAAATATGTAGCTCGGCTGGCACTCCGGCTTCTTTATATTTTAAGTATAGCAGCGCCGCCCCTTCCGAAATATCCTGTCTGTCCTGATAACCGGCTGCAATAAACACCGGCGGCGAGTTTTTTGAAGCCGTAAGGGCTGGCGTATTACCCGGATATATCAGGGCCTGAAAATCCGGTTTGTCGCTTTCCCTGTCAATTGGGTCTGTGGCTTGTGAATTAGCCGGTGAATAATGCATAGCAGCTAAAGCAGCCAATTCTCCACCTGCCGAAAATCCCAACACACCTATTTTAGTCGTATCAATATGCCATTCTTTAGCCTTGCTTCGAATCAGCCTGATCGAACGCTGAATATCTGCCAGCTCATCTTTTTCAACCGTGTAGGTAGAATTTTTCTCCCGCGCCAATCTATATTTTAATACAAAAGCATTAATACCGTGGTCGCTAAACCATTTGGCGGGATTATAACCCTCGTGGCTTATCCATAATTCGCTGTGGCCGCCACCCGGCGCAACAATTATGGCAATGCCTGTATTATTACCTCCTGCCGCAAAATAAGGTATAATGGCAGGTTTATTAACGTGGCTAATAACATTATCGCCTTCTGTTGTAATCCTTAAATTTTCATCTCCTGTTTTACCTTCACTTCCCGGTGCACCGTTTGGCCAAAGTAAAATTTCGGGCGGGATAGTATCCTTAATCATCGCGAAGCACAAAAATGCCGGCATAATGATTAACCATATTAAGTGTTTCATAAATTTATTTGTAATAAAACTGTTAATTATACAGTTTATCTAATTTAAGTATTTATCTTTAGATTAATACCAATTATAACCAATTAATCCATCTGAATATGAAACGATCAGTCCTTACATCGTTATTGTTTATTGCTGCTTTATTTTTACAATTACCGGCACATGCATTATCGCCTGCAGCACGGCAAAAAAAAATGAGTCGCTATCATTTATTAATGGATCGAGACTGGAAATTTTTTTTAGGTGATGATAAAAATGCGTCTTCTATGAGTTATAACGATGCCGCATGGAGTCTGCTGGACCTGCCGCATGATTGGAGTATTGAAGGTGAATTTAAAAAAGATGCACCAACCGGCGGTGGCGGCGGTTACCTGCCAACAGGTATAGGCTGGTATCGTAAACAATTCACTTTGCCTATATCGGTTAAAAACAAGCAGATAAGTATCCAGTTTGATGGTGTTTATATGAATAGCGAGGTTTGGATAAATAACCATTATCTCGGCAAAAGGCCCAATGGCTATATCAGCTTTGTTTATGATCTCACCCCATACTTAATTCCAGGTAAAAACACCATCGCAGTAAGGGTTGATAACTCGGTTCAGCCAAATTCCAGGTGGTATTCCGGTTCAGGTATTTATCGCCATGTATGGCTCAATATTACACAAGCATTGCATGTGGCACAATGGGGCACCTATATAACTACACCAAAGGTAAGTGCTGATTCAGCAACAGTTAGTGTGAAAACAATGATTGAAAATAATGGGCAAGCTACAAGTAAAGCCATACTAACGTCTGTTATTTACGATGAAAACGGGCATGAAATGGCCTCTGCCAAAATTCCTGTACTGGTAAATGCAAAAGCTTCCAATGAGTTTTCTCAACAGATCCGGTTAGCCTCACCGGCTTTATGGTCGGTTGATGAGCCACATTTGTATACTATGCATTCTGTCATCACATCAGGAAACAAAATTATTGATGATTATGAAAGCACTTTTGGTATACGCCAACTGGAGTATAACAACACAGATGGATTTTTACTGAATGGCAAAAGAATAAAGATGAATGGCGTTTGCCTGCATCATGACGGCGGATGTGTTGGTGCAGCGGTACCAATTAAAATATGGGAAGAAAGGCTGAAACTTTTGAAAAATATGGGCTGTAATGCTATACGCACTTCTCATAATCCTGTTGCACCCGAAGTATTGGATCTATGTGATAAAATGGGATTTTTGGTAATGGATGAAGCATTTGATGTATGGGAAACCGGTAAGGTAGATAATGACTATCACTTATATTTTGATCAATGGTATCAAGCAGATTTAACCGCCCAATTACATCGCGACCGTAATCACCCATCCGTAGTATTATGGAGCGCAGGTAACGAAATTCCGGATCAAACTAAGGATAAGGGCGTTCAGCTGATTAAAGATTTGCTTACAATCTACCATCGTGAAGACCCGACAAGGCCGGTTACCACAGCTAATGATGATATTGCTGCAGATAGCAATTCAACCAAGTTAGATTTTATGCAGGCTGAAGACATAGTTGGTTATAATTATGCTGATCGTTGGCACGAAAGACGCGAATTGTATTACAGCATTGATCACGAGGCTCACCCTGATTGGAAAATGATAGGTACAGAAAGTGAATCGTTAAGGAATGCGCCTGCTTATTCTCTGGGTGCTGATAGCAGTAAAGTACGTGCTAATTACTTAGGAGGACTGGTTCGTGCAGAATTACTTTGGAAATTTGTTGCCGTACATAATTATGTAATAGGTGATTTTATGTGGACTGGTATTGATTACCTGGGTGAGGCTCGCTGGCCGGGTAAAGGGTCATCCTCAGGCGAAATTGATATGACCAATTTACCAAAAGACGGTTATTATTTTTACCAGAGCCAATGGACAAGCAAACCCGTTTTACACCTGTTACCGCATTGGAACTGGAAAGGCCGTGAAGGACAGATTATACCAGTACTTGCCTTTACCAATTGCGATACGGTAGAGCTTTTTGTTAACGGTAAATCTTATGGAATAAAAGTTCAGGAGTTCCCACGCCAAGGTAATGCATATGCCTGGAACAAATATGCTTCGCCACCAGTAAATTTAACTACTGCCGACCTGCATTTAACCTGGGATGTTGCCTATGAGCCGGGGATTATAAAAGCTGTAGGTAGAAAAAATGGCAAACAGGTGATAGTTGACGAAATACATACTTCCGGCAAGCCCGAAGGATTGCGTATAATTACAGATAGTACCATTTTAAATGCAGATGGCAAAGATGTAGCACTTATTCATGTTGATGTGATAGATGACCAGGGGAATATTGTGCCCGATGCGCAAAATACAATCAGTTTTAAAGTAAGTGGAAATGGCAAACTTATAGGTGTTGATAACGGCAATCAGCGCGATGATGCACCGTTTAATCTACCAACACGTAAAGCATTTAATGGCCATGCTTATGCGGTAGTTCAAGCTGGCAGAACAAATGGAAATATCACATTTACAGTACAGTCCGACGGACTAAAATCTTCCTCGATTACTATAAAAACGCAGGGGGCTTATTCAAAGTTAATGGCTTTTGAAGAATTGAAATAATACTGCAATAAATACGATTAAGGAACTAGCTTACCGAAATAAGCATCATTCTCTGTTCAATAAATATCGTTGCTCTTGCACAAAGAAAATCGTTTATGTAATTAAACGAATGATTACCCCAAAATTGTTAAAAAAATGCTTTGAAATTTATATCTTTTGGAGTCCTTAAAATCAATCGATACAAAGCCTGATATTTTCATATCAGGCTTTGTTGTTTTATGGCGTATAGGCTCGAGTCCCTCCTTGTGCACAAAAAAGGTAGCGGGGTAGATCTCCATCTTCTACCCAAAGTCATCCGAAGTTATAACTTCGGATAGCGGAGTTCTTAATTCCGGTTAACTGAAAGTCATTTATGAGCCGAAACTACATATTATGAGTTGAGGCTCTTAAATTTGATCTATGAACAATACAATTTCTTATTCTGTACTTGATCTTGCAACAATAATTGAGGGCCATGCGCCTGCGGAGGCCTTTTCGCGCAGCCTTGACCTGGCACGCCATGCAGAATTATGGGGGTATAAGCGTTTCTGGCTGGCAGAGCATCATAATATGATCAGCGTAGCCAGTTCGGCTACATCGGTATTGATTGGCTACATTGCCGGGGGGACATCTAATATTCGCGTGGGATCAGGCGGTATTATGCTACCCAACCACGCACCGCTGGTAGTTGCTGAACAATTCGGTACACTGGCATCATTGTATCCCGGGCGGATCGACCTTGGTTTGGGGCGTGCGCCGGGTTCTGACCAAGCAACCGCATTAGAAATCAGGGGACAGAATTTTTATCGCGACCATAATTTCCCTGGTGATGTACAGAAGTTACAAACTTTCTTTTCATCAGAAAATGCAAACGCAAAAGTACGCGCCATACCAGGTGAAGGTTTGGATATTCCGATCTGGATATTGGGTTCTAGTACCGATAGTGCAAGAGTTGCAGCCGCGATGGGCCTACCCTATGCTTTTGCAAGTCATTTTGCACCTACCTACTTTTTAGAGGCAATTAATATTTATCGTAATAATTTTAAGCCGTCCAAACATTTAGCGGCACCTTACATAACTGCTTGCATTAATGTGATAGCTGCTGACACAGATCAGGAAGCAGAACGGCTGGCAACTTCATTAAAGAATATGTTCCTTGGTATTATTACAGGCAGAAGAAAGCCGCTTCAACCACCAACTGACCAAATAAACTGGCTCCCTCAAGAGGCCGAAGCGGTTAACCAGATGCTGACCTATGCCTTTGTAGGTGGACCAAATAAGTTAAGAGCTGAATTAGGAACTTTTTTAGAAATTAGTGGCGTAAATGAATTAATGGCTACATCACATATTTTTGATCAGGCGTCCCGTTTATATTCTTACGAACTGTTTGCCAAGACAATTAATGAATTGAACCTGGTGCAACAGGTATGAGATATGATGTAGTCTTATTATTTTATGCTAGTGATGAGGATTGAGTCCTTCTGCACAAAAAAGGTAGCAGGATCGAACCCCGTACCGGGAAGCTGTAATTACAGACCACAGTCATTACGTCCGAATTTATAAATTAGGACAGCAGAACAGCAGGTAACTTTTCTAAAGAAAGCGTTTTGGTATACCATTATCACTGCTCAAGAGCCTTGCGCATCACCTTTTCCTGATATCGAGTAAAACCTCATGCGGACGTAATGTGAGCAGCGGCCACTCTTTAGGGATTGCTCCTGTTGTGTTGATATGAAACGTTTTAAAAACAGCATAAATAACAAATGCCATTTCGGCTGTGGCAAAACTGTTTCCTACACACATTCTTGGGCCCGCTCCAAAAGGAAAGTAATTTTTAATATTCTTATCGATTACTCCTTCGGCTGTTAAAAAACGTTCGGGGTTAAATGCTGAAGCGTTTCCCCAATAATCTTCACGCCGGTGCATACCATAAATATAAGTTAAGATGCTGGTTTCCGCAGGAAAAGAAAAGCCTCCAAACTGATCGTCTTTTATAGCTACCCGCTCGTTTATCCAAATTGATGGATACAGGCGCATCCCCTCATTAATTATGGCATTTATATAGTTATTACGAGGGCTATCCAATAGATCAATTTCACCTATTGTTGCCATTAACTTTTCATAAACCTGATGATTGGAAGCAACAAGGTATAAGAGCCATGAAAGTGTGCTACCGGTTGTTTCATGCCCTGCAAAAAGCAGGATGAGCAACTCACTGATCAGTTGATCTTCTGACATGCCTTGTCCGGTGTCTTCATACCGGGCATTTAGCAGCATATCCAACAGGTCGTTATGGTTTATTTTATCTGCCCGGCGGTGGGCAACAATACCTTTTAGCATATCCCTGATGCCATCCCATTGTTTAACCAGCTTTTTCTCTTCCCCTGTTAACGGGTATAAAATCCTCCTGAAAGGCTGAAGAACATCCTTAGCCATAAATGCTTGCAGCCCTATAAAAGCCCGGCACAATTCATCAGTCATTTCACGCGACATATCGATATTAAACAGCGAATTGATCAACACCGAAAAAGACAATTCGCGCATCAACGGGTAAACATCAATCTGTTTCCCTTGTGGCAAATTGGCAATATGCGCATTAATAGTACTAATAACCGTTTCATATAATCGGTTTATACTGGCATGGTGAAAAGCCGGTTGTATAAGTCGCCTTTGCCTACGCCAATCATCCCCGTTTACAAAGAGCAGGCTGGTTCCTAATTGTTTCGCAACAACTTCGGTGTCTAACTTAGCTTTTTTATAATTGGTATGATTTTCCCTAAGAACATAATTCACAAAATCACTATCCTGGGTAACTATTACCTGCCCTTTTCCCGGCATAAACCCAGAGTAGGTACCAGCATATTTTTCCATTTGTACGGAAAGGTAGCTTATAGGATCTTTTATTAATTTAAAAGACCCGGCAAGGCTTTGAAAGGTATTATTTCCGTTAGGGAAATGATACTTACTGCTCATATGGATTTCATAAAATTGAAAATATTCTTGATTAAGTATAATCAAATATAAAGCTGTTGGTATTTAAACTGATGTTAGTTAGATAATTTTTCATTAAAACAAGAATTATCTTTTCATCACTTATTTTATGCAAATGTTAAATGAATTTAACATTTGCATAAAATACAATTCTGTATATATTTGCACTCCCAAAGCGAAAGTAGCTCAGTTGGTAGAGCACGACCTTGCCAAGGTCGGGGTCGCGAGTTCGAATCTCGTCTTTCGCTCAAATCCCTTCCTTTAAAAAGAAGGGATTTATTGTTAAAGGTTTAAACGCCTGCTCAGATGGTGGAACTGGTAGACACGCAGGACTTAAAATCCTGTTCCCGTAAACGGAGTGCGGGTTCGATTCCCGCTCTGAGTACAAGCCCGATACTGGCGTATCGGGTTTTATTTTGCAATTATGTTTTACACCTACATACTTCAATCAGAAAAAAGCGGTCGTTATTATGTAGGTCATACCTCGGATATTGAAGCAAGATTGGATCGACATAATTCAGGAAAAGTAACAGCTACCAAAAACAAAGGGCCATGGTTAGTAAAATACTTTGAAACTTACGAAACCAAATTAGAAGCAAATTCACGTGAACTTTATATTAAATCAATGAAAAGCCGTGTATTTATTGAACGCCTCATAAATCTAAAACAATAATTAACTGGTAAACACGTCCCGATTTAAATCGGGATTCCCGTAAACGGAGTGCGGGTTCGATTCCCGCTCTGAGTACTTAAAATCGAATCGACACAAAGCCTGGTATGAAAATATCGGGCTTTGTTGTTTATGCTGCTATTGTTTTGATTATATACTTAAATCTCCCGGTTTAACGATGGTAAAGCTGAAGGCCTGCAAAAAGCATAAGAAAGGCTAAAAGGGAAAATAAGATAAATGCGATTATTGTCACTAACCAACGTGGCAATTTGATTTCCTCAAGTGGTTTCCTTTCCATTTTTATATAGTTAATTATAAATATTGGATCTGTTTTTATCTGCCAATTACTTTATAACGCATCTTCTGAATTATTATTAGTAAAGCAATAAATATAGTGTATCCATTGGAATGATGGGGCGATTATACCTAAACATAGGCTAAATCTAATCTATTTACTTTTTTTCTTTTTTCGTTTTTCCAGCACTTCCGCAATATCTACAGCAGAACATTCGGTAAGCAGTTCGGTTAGAGCCGCATGCGACATCTCACTTCCATACTCAAAATTAATACAACCTTTCTGGAATTTGGCATCAGGAAACCGGCTGATATATTTGGCGTGCAGGGCTGGATCCATATACATAGGCAGGCAATGTAACGACATATGGCCTTTAGCGCTGGCAAGGCCATACTTCATCACAGAACGCTGTTCATATAAAATCGTTTCTTTACCCATCATCGGCTTAATAACGGGTATCACATTCGGATCATTCGCCAGTATTAAATTGTGAATACTGGTTAACGTTTCTTGCCTATCGGCTGGCATAGTGCTGATGAATTCAGAAATTTCCATTCCCGAATTTACAAAAAACAGACGTAATCAAACAGATCAAAAAATCAACCGACTAATTCAATATCCATCTGTTGCAACAGACCATCGTTGATGATATATACGTGCTTTACTTTTCCATCAAATAAAATATTGCCATCTAAATCCTTCACCAGTTGGTCAACTTCAACTTCTAAAGTTCCGTTTTCTCTTTCACGAAATCCAACCGGTATTACACGCGGATTGATCTCTTTCCATTGCCGTTGCCAGTAAGCCCTAACATCATTGCGTCCGCTTGCATAGTCGCCCTCCCATGCTTTTGACCATTTTACCTGCGGATGCATAACTTGCAGTATCGCATCAATATCCCTGGCATTAAAAGCGGCATAAGCATTTTTAATAAGCTCCTGGTTTTTAAGCATTCTTTCTTCGTTCATGATATTCAGATTTTAGTCTATATCCCCTAACATTTCATCAACCATTCCATGATTCTTACTTTTTAAAGAGATTAGCAATGCGAAGCATAAAGCCCCGGTGTTGTGGTGCAGTAGTTAGTATTTTTTGTACTGAAGCTATCTCACCTTTTATCCTTTGGCGACTGTACTGCCTAATGATTGCATAAGTGTTTTGCTGATGCTGCATATTATCTCTTAAATCACCATTTAATAGCACATTGGCTTCAAACAAAAGCGCGTCACCAGTTGGCATTCCTCCCGAAAGATAATCGTCGATAGCTTTGATATTATTCAATGAAGTCCGCATAATTCAATGATTTTTGTTTAATGGTTTCCCTAACTTTTTCAAGGCACTTATATTTTGCCACCGTTGCCGAGTGTATGCTCGAGTAGCCAAACAATTCCGATACCTCAACACCCGACAAATGATCGTAGTAGTAAGCTTTAAGCAATTCCATGCACTTCTTACCCGCAGTCTCAAGGTAATGCAGTATTTTGTTGGTAGCCAATTGTTCTTCGGGCACAATTTCTACATCAAAATCATTTAAAGGCTGATTTTTACTGTCAATTTTATAATGCTGCAGCCATAACCTTTTAGCAATGCCCAGCAAATAGGCTTTCTCACTTACAATGATCTCCGCCTGTGCCGACGTAACTTTCTCATAATAGATCACCAGTGTATCCTGAAAAATATCCTGCGCTGCTTCTTGGCTACCTCCCATCCGTGCTACATAATGCGCAAAGCTGGGGAACACTTTTTTATAAAGTGCCATAAAAAAAGCTTCACGCAATTCAACCGTTGATAATCTGTTAGTATTCATTGTTATCATGAGTGTTTATTACTAAGTGTATTGTTAGTACGAAATATCACCCATGAAATTGCAAATAATTTAAAAGCAATGGTATTGATTTGGATAAATAATTTGTTTACCAAAATACTAAAACCTTATATCAGCACAAAGCCCGGCATCTTCATACCGGGCTTTGTTTTTTATGCAAAATTTATGATTAGTCTATACTTCACTCTCTACTTCAATTTCCAGTTTTTTTGTTGGGGTGATGATCTGTTTCTTTTTCCAATCGCCTTTGCTATATATCGCTAAGGTGATTAATGCTGTAATTACAGTAGAGATTGGGAAAGCCAGCCAAATACCTGTTTCCTGCCATTTAGTGTAGTGAGATAAAACATAAGCGATAGGAAACTGTAAGACCCATTGAGAGATCAGGGCCAAAATCATTGGCAACACCGTGTTTCCGCTGGCGCGAAGTACGCCTACCAGGCAAAGTTGCAGCCCTAAAAACCCCCATGAAAAACAAACAATACGCAGGAAACCTGCGCCACCATTGATTACAGGCACATTACCCGGCACAAAAAAACCGATCATCTGCGGGGCAAATGCAAAAGTGATCACCCCAAAAATGCTAAGTAACACAAAACCAATAATTGCGCCCAATCTGGCAATTCGGGTTGCACGGTCCACATTGCCTGCGCCGATGTTTTGCCCTACCAGTGTTGAAAGCGCCATGGATAAGCCAAGGCCGGGAATCATAGCCAACTGAACGATATTGGAGCCTGCACCATAGCCAGCCATTGTAGAGGTACCGAACCTCACGATCAGGAAAGTCATTGCTGTCATGCCGATGCCTCTCATGGATTGTTCGATTGAGGATGGCATCCCGATTTTAAAAGCACGTTTAATATGTACCAGATCAGGTTTAAAATCATTAAGCTTCAATTGAATATCGTGCTTACCGCGGAACAGGATCACAAAACCAATGATTAAGGCAAGGCTTTGCGTACCCACCGTTGCCATAGCTGCACCCTCAACACCAAGCGCGGGAACAAAATGCCAGCCAAAAATAAATAAAGGGTCGAGCGCGAAATTTAAGATCACGGTACCTAATATGATAAACACCGGTAAAACAGCACGCCCCACACCACGCATCACTGATTGGAATACCATAAAGCTAAAGTTGAACACCAGCCCGATAAACGAGATTTTCATAAAGCCTAACGCGCCGCTGTAAACATCGGGTGCCACGTTAAGCGCATGTAAAAAATAAGGTGTGAGGCAAAAACCGATAATGGCCAGCACAACAGACACAGCTAAAACCATGAGCAAAGTTTGCGCCGCCACATGGTTTACCATTTTTTGATTACCTGCGCCAAAATATTGCGCGATAAGCACCGAACCGGCAATAGCCAAACCTATGCCGATGGCCATGGTTAAAAAAATGACCGGCGTAGTAACAGAAACAGCCGCTACAGCTGCGCCGCCAAGCCTACCCACCCAAAATGCATCTACCAATTGGTAAGCAGCCTGTAAAACATTGGCTATCATGATGGGCATGGCCAGTTTTAATAAAGATTGAAGGATCGGCCCTTCGAGTAATGTATTTTTTTTCATATCAGTATTTTATGGTTGATATATCAACTATTCAGGTAAATTTTTTTATTGTCTTTCTAATTTATTAGCGTAGCCTTTCAACGTGTTAAATGCTTCTTTCCGTTCTTCGGGCGAGAATACCGATAACACATCATCTTCGGCATCTTTCATCAGTGACCTGATTTTAGTTGCCAGGGCCTCTCCTTCTTTAGTAAGTGTTATATTATTCCGTCTTTTATCAACAGCATCCTGTTCAATAGTAATTAATTGCTTCTTTTCCAGTACGCTGATACTTCTTAAAACAGAGGATTTATCGCGCAGGGTAATTTCGGATAGCTCGCGTTGTGATAAACCGGGATGCCTTTGTAAGATCATCATAAACGGCAGTTGTTCTATCTTCAAGCTAATATTTGACTCATTAATTAACTGCCCGCTCCTGCGGAATATCGCCTTTCGTAGGCGCATCACCTGGAAAAAAAAGGTATCGGTAAAATTATCTACCGGTTCATTTAGCATGGTTTGTTTTTCCATGGGAGCAAAATTAAATAATAGTTGATATATCACCTATTATTTGAAACAATAGGACATTTGAATTACCAATTATTAGTTCTCTATAGATCTACAATATTTATAAGCATGGCTGCGGAATATAGGTGGCTTATGTGAATATTACCAGCTTTATCCTTCGGCGAGGGGATAATTACCCGGATTTTTTGGAGCGATTAATTGAGGTTGTTTAAGATATAAAGCCCGGTATGGAAATATCGGTTTTTGTTGTTTAGGATAGTTTGGATGAAAACGATTATATATTGCATAAACAATTAATTACTAACATTTTTAGTACAATTTAATATCCATAAGCTATCTTTACTATTCAAAATACATTGTAAATTAAATAAAAGCTATGTTTAAAGAACCTGAACTATTTTGGAAAAACTTTCGTTTGGGAACGGAACTACAGGTTTCCGGTACATTTATATATAATGGTCTTTACGTTTTTGATCAGATGGAGCATTTTTATTTTGAAGAGCAATGCTTTGACTTTTTATACAACATTGCTGTAGGCTTCGAAAGACTAATGAAAGTTGCTGTTATTTTACTTGAACATAAACCTGGAATTCTTCAAGAAGATTTTGAAAAAACTTTAATTACTCATAATCATCTGGAGTTAATTAAGCGAATAAAAGCAAAAGAATCGATTAATCTTGGCAAGCAACATACTCTATTTCTTCAATTACTTAGCGACTTCTACAAATCCATGCGATATAATAGATATAATCTATCGTCAGTATTTCGCCCAAACCAAGAACGACATCACCTTGTCGAATATCTTTCTGAACAACTTTCCATATCAATCAGCGCTGAGTTATCGGACGCTACACCAAACGAAAAAAATATAAAAAAATTCATCGGCAAGATAGTAGGTAAAATTACAACGCAATTGTATGATATAATTTATAAAACTGCCTTTTCAATGAATATTTATGTTTACGAGATAAGAAGTGATTCAAAAGCATTTAAAATATTTATTGCAAAACAATTTACTTTTGAAATAGAACGCTATATACAAAAAGAATTACTTGTTTATCTGCTTAATGGCTCTATAGATACAAGGCATATAGATTTTATAAAATCTATTCCTGCACTACCTTTTGATATGAGTGATACGTCATCTTATATTGAGGCTATTTTAAATATACAAAAGGCTATTGATTTTGAGGGAGAACTTGAAGAAATTGAATACGAACATCCTCTCACAAAAGAAAGAATGGAACAGGTAAATGCAATAGATACAAATATTTATTTTTCTGAGGATTATAACTTTGAGGATGACAATGATGAATTTGATTTAGATGAGGATGCTGTAATTTAGTTATAATCTTCCTCTCCCCCTCACCAAACCTCACTCTTATTCTCATCAATCGGCGCATAATTAATATACTGCACAAAACGCGGTAATACATTGGTATTGGGGCTGCTGCCATGCGGCAGGATGTGGTGCCAGATGATGAAGTCGCCGGCATTGGCGGCAATTGGTACCGGGCCGAGGGCATACATATCCTCGGCATGTGGGTTGGTTCCCGGCGGTAAACTGTTGAGCCAGTCTTCTATCCGGTTTTGGAAACCGGGAACCAGTGTAAATGCGCCCTGGTTTTCGGCAGTGTCGGCTAAATAAAGAATGCCCTGCGTACCAAACTGGATTGGCGGGGTTACACTCACATCCCAATGCAACCGCGGCCCCTGGAACGGATAGCTTTTTGTTTCAGGCGGATTAAAACCTACCCTATCGGCATTTACCCAAAGATCTGTGCGGCCCCAAAGTTCTTCGTAAGCTTTTTTGATTTTCTCCGATTTGCGGTTACGCTCCAATGCCGGGTGCTGAAAGAGCTGCACCATGATCCCCTGCCTGGCCGGATGTTGACTATACCAAGTTTTAGCATCATATCTATCAATCTCAATAAAATCGCAAAGCGCCGCTATGGTTTCCTCACAATCGGTTTTGCTCACCGCGTTTCTGATGATGAGGTAACCGTTTTGCTGCCAAAATGCCCAATCGCCGGCAGTTAGTAGCTTGTCTTCAATTAAACTATAATTTACTGCTTTGTTGTTTGAAAAAAATGCGTTGAACTGGGCCACCTTATCCTTATTCGGCTTACCAATTGTAGCTAGTATCCAATTCTCAAATTCCTCAAAATTTGGTGTTTGCTGAAACACAAATTGTGTAGTTTGCTCCAGGCCGAGGCCTAAAACGGCTAATAGCGTGGTGTCCGTTCTCCATTCTTCTATCAAAGCATCACTATTGAGCTTGCCATTTCGTTTTAAAATAGATTTCTCCCAATAACGCTTCAGGTGCTTTACATTTAGTTTACCTGTTTCGTGCGAAGAAGCTATAGTAGTTGGCAATATGGTTTGCATTAAGTTTTAGGATTTAATACCGTAAATTTAATAAAAGCAGATCAAATTTTTTCAACCTGATTTTGATATTCCATTAACCAAGAGAATGCCGTAATGCCAAAAACAAAAAAAAGTTCCTTTAAATTATTAAAGGAACTTTTTTCTGTTTTTAATTATAGATATTGGCTAAATCCTATCAATCTGGCAAGTTTTTTTTCTCGGATTGATAAGCTATATAAATGTAGGCCGCAATTGCTTATTTAAAAATACCTACCTGATGGTTAATAAGCGATCCGGCTTCTTCAAGCGTCATCCCGAAATGGTCTGCTATCAGTTGCGGCGGATTGGAATTCAACCAATCGTTTAATGATAATTCCTGGTAAACCGGGCTGTTAAATAACACGATCAGTTTAAGGGTTTCGGTACCTGTATTTTCAATATAGTGGCCGTATCCCTGCTTAATAAAGCCAACCATGCCTTTGCTGTATGGCATTGTTTTTACCCTGCCATGTGAGCCGAAGATGCTTAAATTTCCTTGTCCGCTCATTACATATTGCCATTCGTCGGCATTCGGGTGCCAGTGAAGCTCGCGGATAGCTCCCGGTTCAATATTCATGCGCATAGATGTAATTGTGTTTTGAATAGGGAACTCTAATGATGATACCAATTTTACTGATCCGCCTTTAAACTGCTGGTATACACCATTCTTTTCCATATTAAATTTATGCATCGAATTGCTGAATGGGATAGCAGGATTTATATTTTGCGGCCTGCCTTCAGTAGCTATTTTTCCTGTACCGATATAAAGCTCCTTTTTAGGCAATCCCGCGAAAAACTTAGCTGGCAATCCTGTATTGCGCGACATAATTTCGGGCGATACATTGCTGATCCAATCGGTTATACTAAATGTGCCGAATTCAGAAAAATGCCCGTTATCAAATCCTAGCAAAAAGTGACAAGGTTTATCACCCAGGCATTGCAGCATGTGGCCGTGACCTTTCGGGAAAAACCAGATATCCCCTTTTTCAAAATCATCTGTTGATGTGGTACCATCAGGTGTAATAACTGTTGTGCGTACCTTGCCATCTAATATATATGCCCATTCGGCAGCGATAGAATGCCAGTGCATTTCGCGGAACGAACCGGGATTAAGGTGCATAGATACACCGGCTATGCTTTGTGATACCGGAAACTCTTCAACGGTTGCTTCTTTCGCGGTTCCGCCGGAACTGTTATAGCCCGTCGACCCGTTTTCAATATCATAAACAAAATCTTCCAGTTCTTCCTGCTTTTTCGCCGGTGCTGGTGTAAATTTTAAGTTTTTTAACGAAGCCTTAGCTTCTTCGGGGATAAGTGAACCGATAGCTGATGTTGCTGCAACTAATCCAAGGGTCGAAAGTGATGCCGCGGATAGAAAACCGCGTCTTGTAGTTTCCATAATTTTAAATTTAATTTATGCAAACGTAGATAACATATTTCATAAAAACAAATAAACATCATATGTTTTATTAAATACATATGATGTTAATAATTTCTTAATTTTAGAAAATTGAACTAGATTATAGTTAATAACTATAGACTACTCGTGATTTACAGACAAATAGCAATCAAATTAAAACAAAACATCGTATGTTTGTATTTATATAGCAGATCAATCAATTATGAAACTTTGCGATAAGGTAGTTAACCAGATTAAGGAAGATATAGGCAAAGGCACATACAAAGCCGGTGAAAAGATCCCGGCCGAGCCTGAGTTAATGAAATTATATGCCGTTGGCCGGTCCACCATACGGGAAGCGATTAAAACGCTTGCTATATCGGGTATTTTAAAGGTGCAGCAAGGCTCGGGCACAACGGTTAACAATAGCTTTCAAGGTGCAAGTATTGAACAACGCCTGCGCAGGGCAGACTTTGATGAAATAAATGCTGTAAGAAGTTTACTTGAAAAGGAAATTGTAAAACTGGCTACCGAAAATCATTCAGCCGAGCAACTAAATAACATCGAAACAGCACTTGAAAAACGCAAACTGGCTATTCATGCCGAACAACCAAAAGAATGTGCCGAGGCTGATATCGAGTTCCACATGGCAATAGCCCATGCTTCGGGCAATAATGTTTTGGCTGATCTTTACTATAGCTTTACGCTGATTATGCGTAACTTTTTCTCCGCCCGCGAAACGCAGGGCATCAGTTATTTTGCCATGAACCATTACCTGCATGAGCAATTATATCAGGCTATAAAAGGCAAGAAAGTTAATCCGGCAATTGCTGTTCTGCAAAAAATATTGGATAACAATTATTAATTAATCGCTTTAAAAGAGAATAAAAAAAGGCACTACCGGGGACTAATATACATCCCCCCTGCTGGTAGTGCCGTTGCGATCAGTTAATAGTACTTTAAGTTAATACCGAGCATTGCTTGTAGTTTTCCTCAAATTTATGAGCAAGCAGGGCTGCTATTTTATTATATTGGTCCTGGCTTTTCCAGGTATCGGCAGGGTTTAACATGGTTGATGGCACGCCCGGGCAAGTTTGCGGTATCATCATCCCGAATATTGGGTGAGCTTTGTAGTCAACATGATCCAGTTTACCGGCAAGCGCAGCGTTGATCATTGCACGGGTATAAGGCAATTTTATCCGACTACCTACGCCAAACGCACCGCCCGTCCAACCGGTATTAATCATCCAAACTTTGGTATTGTATTTTTCCAGCTTATCCTGCAAAAGCATAGCATAAACGCTCGGGTGCAATGGCAAAAACGGCGCACCAAAACAAGCGCTAAAAGTTACCTGTGGTTCAGTAACCCCCTCTTCTGTCCCGGCAATTTTGGCGGTATAGCCGCTTATAAAATAATACATCGCCTGCTCGGCAGTAAGTTTACTGATTGGCGGAAACACACCGTAAGCGTCGCAGGTCAGAAAAAATATATTCGTCGGTATACCCGAAAAGGAGGGTATTTTGGCATTGCTGATATAATTCAGCGGGTAGCTAACACGGGTATTTTCGGTGATCTCTTTATTAGCAAAATCGATCATATTTGATCCATTGATAAATTTAGTATTTTCAACCAAAGCACCTTCACGTATAGCATTAAATATCTGCGGCTCATATTCTTTTGATAAGTTGATTACTTTAGCATAGCAACCTCCTTCGAAATTAAAAATGCCTTTATCGTCCCAGCCGTGCTCATCATCGCCAATAAGGCTTCGTTCCGGATCAGAACTTAAAGTAGTTTTGCCGGTTCCACTCAAACCAAAAAACAAAGCAGTATCACCATTTACACCTTCGTTAGCACTGCAATGCATGCTTAACACGCTGTATTGTAAGGGTAAAATATAGTTTAATATCGTAAATACTCCCTTTTTAATTTCCCCGGTATATCCGCTGCCACCAATCAGTATGGTTTTGTGGGTAAACGAAACTACGGTGAAATTACGCTGGCGCGTGCCGTGTTCTTTAGGATCAGCTTTAAAGCCCGGTGCTTGTATAATTAACCATTCGGGCTTTTGGCTATCCCGTTTGGGCTCGATAAACATGTTTAGAGCAAAGTGATTACCTGCCGGATGCTCATTAACCACACGCAGCGTTAAATTAAAATCCGGACTGGCGCAAACGCAGGCATCCCGCATCCAAACTTCGTTTTTAGTGTTTAAATAATTGACTATATCATTTTTAAGTTTTTCAAATGAATCCTTGCCAATTGGATGATTGAACTTATTCCAGTCTACTGTATTTTCAGTAATTTCATCTTTTACGATGAATTTATCAGCCGGACTGCGACCTGTAAATGCGCCGGTGCTGATGATTAGGGCACCAGTATCATTTAATACACCTTCATTTCTTTCCAGCGTTTGTTCAACAAGCTTTTCAGCAGGTAATTGGTAATGGACTTTCACTTTTAAATCGATCATAAAAAAACATTCTAAATCCTAAATTTCACAACCCGTAACTGCCAATATGGGAGGCTAAATAATAAAATTAGTTTTATTGGTTTGATAATTGGGTTTTACCATGTAAAGGTTGATAGTTTTGGTTTTAAAAACTATACCTCCTATCTACTTCAGAAAAAAAGACTAAAAACAGACTTATTTAAGTTCTATAATCTTCTTTAAGCCTATTTTGGTTGAAAAAATCGATTAAAAAACCAATCTCAATACACTTTGATATATCTAAAAACAATACATAGCTAGTATAAAAATGGCTAATATTTTAATAATAAGGCATTAATTAATTAAATTGCGCCATCAAATAAACCAATTATTTAATGTATTTTATACACTAAGCCTATGACCAAGGTTATAACTTTAGGGCAATTTATTATTGAGAAGCAGGCAGATTTCCCTTATGCCAAAGGCGAACTTTCAAGACTATTGCGCGACATTGGAATTGCCGCCAAAATTGTAAATCGCGAAGTAAACAAGGCAGGCCTGATAGATATATTGGGCAATTCCGGCAGCATGAATATTCAGGGCGAAAGCCAGCAAAAACTTGATGTTTACGCAGATGAACAATTTATATCTGCACTTAAATGCGGCGGCGAATGCTGCATTGTAGCATCGGAAGAAAACGAGGATATCATTTTCCTGGATACCGATGTATCAAAAAACGCTAAATACATTGTGGCTATTGATCCGCTGGATGGGTCATCCAACATTGATGTAAATGTGCCCGTAGGTACTATTTTCTCCATCTACAGGCGCAAATCACAGGAGGGACAGGCAAACCTGAGCGACGTACTGCAAAAAGGCACCGAGCAGGTAGCAGCAGGTTATATCATTTATGGTTCTTCCACCATGTTGGTTTATACAACCGGCAAGGGCGTTAACGGCTTTACTTTAGATCCATCAATTGGCGAATTTTGCCTGTCGCATCCGGATATGAAAATACCTAAAACCGGGCATATCTATTCGATAAACGAAGGTAACTATGTACATTTCCCGCAGGGGGTTAAAAGCTACATTAAATATTGCCAGGTAGAAGACAAGGCAACCAGGCGCCCCTACTCCTCGCGCTATATTGGCTCCATGGTGGCCGATATCCATCGCAACCTGATTAAGGGCGGAGTATTTATTTACCCAATTACTTCATCAGCGCCTAATGGCAAGCTCCGGCTGGTATACGAGTGCAACCCGATGGCCTTTTTAATTGAACAAGCTGGCGGCAGGGCCACAAATGGCAACGAACGCATAGTTGAACTGGATGTTAACGAGCTACACCAGCGCTCGCCAATTTTTATTGGCTCAGAAGAGATGGTTAAAAAGGCAGAAAGCTTTATGCTGGCTACAGAAGCCGTATTAAAATATTAGGATAATGGAACATAATTTAGATAAAACCGACATCGGCATATTGAGGCTATTGGAGCAGGATGGTAATTTGTCGCATAAAGAGATTGCCTATCGCCTGCACAAAACCGTTACCCCAATACATGCCCGCATTAAGCGCCTGCGCGAAGACGGCTACATCAAACGCTATACTATTATTGTAGACCACAAAAAAGTAAACCGGGGACTGATCGCTTATACGCAAGTACAGCTAAAGCAGCATTCGCAGGAAAGCTTGATTGCCTTTATGAGTGAGGTTGTAAAGCTAACCGAAGTAATGGAATGCTATCATATGACCGGCCCTTTTGATTTTTTATTACGGATAGCGATTAAAGATATTGACGAATACAACCGGGTGCTGATTGATAAACTATCCAAACTACCTGACGTGGGAAATATGCAAAGCCTTTTTGTAATGTCGGAAGCTAAACATGAAACTGCTTATATTATCGATAAAAACCAGTAATCATTTAATTATTAAGTAGTTTGCCATATTTAAATCTTTTTATTTACATTACACGTACAAAAAGTGTCAAAAAAATCCAAACCTTTTAAATGACTTTGCGTAAAAACCAATATTAATTATTAGGATAATGTTTCTTTCTTAAAAAGAAACATCCTTTTTAAATAAACTTCTGATCGTATATGATTTTTGTTATACTTTTTGTTGAACTGGTTTTACTTATGTTGTATAGGAATTACAACAAAAAACTACACAAACTTGCAGGCACCGGCAGGATGTCGGACATAACGACTACTTCTACCTACAAAAAAATTATTGAGGTATTTATCTTTGTCATTCCCATTGTATTTATATTGGTAAAAATTAACTTTCTGTAGTTTAAGCGCTGCATTCTACCCTATTTTTCTTTGACTTTATTTAAACTAATCAAGCCAGCAAACCCGGGCATCATTTTTGCAATTGTTAATTTATGAGAATAACCAGATTAGCAATCATTGGCGCAGCAGTAGCTGTCGGCATTGGATACATCATCAAAAAAAACGAAGAAGGCGAAAGCATTTTAGACGAGTTTACTGAGCAAGCACCTGAGTGGCTGGAAAAAATTAAAGACTTTGGCATCCAGTCTTTCAAGTAATTTGTAAGCGATATTTCAGAATAAACTTTTACTGCAAATAGTGTTTATAATTATTTTATTATAAACACTATTTGTTTTTACAATCAAATTTATTTTTGCTGTATAGCTCATTAATTTTAACTTATTTATCGATAAATGAATGCGCAATCATTTGCAACCGGTAGCCATAAAAGTAAATCGGCCATAATTATATCGGTAGAAATTTTGCAGGATGTGGAAGTTGTTGATATTGCATCGAGGTAATTATCAGAATTGCTTAAGGCAAATAAAAAACACCATTGCCATTCTTCTAACTCATAAAAAAACACCCGGTAATTTTTCCTGCTTATAGCTATATAGGAAGTTTGCCTTTCAGGGATATTGGGTTCTTCGCCTTTATAAACAGCCTTTACAAATTCAGTCAGCGGGAAATTTAATTGCAGCAATTTTAAACATGGCGATGTTTTTACAGCCAACGTATCAAAAAAATAATGCAGGAGATTAGCCTCCGGTTTGTCTTCACTCCTACCCTCTAACCCTTCCATTCTTGATACTTCCGATATAGTGCGTTCTAACAAAGCAAGATCAACCGGGAGTGCAAACATCGCCCTTTCACTATCATTATTAGCAGGTTGAGATGCATTTAAAAAAGCCGGAAAATTTTCGCCAAGGTTAAATAAATTAGGCGAAGTGGGCGGTTGATGAACAAGGTAGCCTTTTGCAAAAGTTTGAAATAGTTCTTCGCCTAATAAGTTTTTCAAAGCCGGGTATTCCGCGTCCATGCATTCTAATAAACGCAATAAGTATCCCCTTGAATAAATTTCGATCTTTTGTATTGCTGATAACCTTTCGGACGGGCGTATTACTTTATCGTTTTTAAGTTTATAATGATCATCGGCTAACCGTATCTTATCATTCAAGGCTCCCGGCTTCACAATTATGGATGTAAGCCATCTTTGAACATTAGCCAGCTCACTCATGCGAAACCTGCATTTGATGGTTTACCGGGTTTGATACCGCGTCAGCAAGCGCGGTACGATATACAGGAACATCAGGAAAATGCCCTCGGAGTACATCTTTTGCCTTTTGCACTTCGGCAACCAACTCCGGATATTCGGGGATATTCGCATCCCATTCCAGCAAAGTTGAAACGCCGCCAGTAAGTTCCTGCGCTAATTTGTACAATCGCCACACTTGCGTGGGTACAGGTTGATCGTGGGTATCCAGTAAAAACGTATCACAATCCGTTGGGCCTGCAACATGCATTTGCACCACGGCTTTATGTGGGATATTGCGGATATAAAATTCGGGATCAAACCCGTGGTTAAATCCCGAAACAAATACATTATTTACATCAAGCAATAAACCGCAACCAGTTTTGCTAACCAGTTCACTTAAAAACTCCCACTCGTGTAAGGTAGATGATTCAAACTCAAGATAAGTAGATGGATTTTCCAGGATCAATGGCCGTTGCAATACATCCTGAACCCTGTTTACACGTTCGGCAACATGATTAAGGCTTTCAATTGTTAGTGGCAGTGGCAGTAAATCGTGGGTATTTAAATGCGCCACGCCTGTCCAGCATAAATGATCGGAGATCCAAACAGGCTTAACAAAGTCGGCTAGTTCTTTTAATTGTTTAAGATACTCCATATTTAATGGATCTGTACTGCCAATTGACATAGAAACACCATGCATTACCACCGGCCTGATGGATGCGATATGCTCAAGCACGTGCCTGCCGTAGCCGAAATTGCCTATATAATTTTCGCTGATGATCTCAAACCAATCCACAACAGGATCATGCTGCATCAGGTGATTATAATGTTTGCTGCGTAAACCAACGCCCAGGCCCAAATTTGGCAGGCCCAGGCGATTAGTGTTGGTTATATTCATGTTTATAATTGATCAGGTTGATGGCGGGAACGCTAAACGGATATCGCTAATTTTTGGTTTATCCGGTGCAGGGGTTCCGCGCTTTTCTAATACCGCAGTGTATGCAGTCCATGCCACGTCATAAACCAGGTCTCCGGTTTTAAATGGAATAGTTTCGTCCAGGTTTTTTGTTTTATAATCGGGTGCGGGAAAATCATTAAGCTCCATAACGCCCGATGTTACCGGGGCATTATTTGCACTAATAGAAATTACAGGATAGATTTGCGAAGCAGATATTGGCACTGCGCAGCCACCAAAGCTTCCACACATATTATCAGCAGGGGCGCTATATACGGTTGATGGTACAGGTGGTTTTGGAGTAGGCCCGCCGCAAAGGTTTTCTGCCACTTTTAATACCATTGTGCTTGAGCCACATGATTTTGATTGGCCAACCTGCTGCACAAAGCCACAACCACCCTGTGCCCTGCAACTGTTTGATCCACGGCAATTGTGGTACACTTCTGCCGATGCACAATCATTATCGCTTTGCCCGGTTAAATCCATCCCCTGGCAGGCATGATATAGTACATTTGGATCGATTGGCTGAACCGGAATTGCCAAGTTAGGCAACTGACCAAATACAGCCCAGCACATCATCAAGCGATCACCCGAGCCGCCCATTGAAGGGAAAGGAAAAGCAACGCTATTATTTTTCCAATAGGTATCCAGCACACTGGTTATACCAGCGATAGCACCGGTAGCAATTTCGCAAAATTGTTTATAGTTAGCTTTTCTTTTCGGGTCAATTGGATCCGCATTGCCATTTGGATCATTTAAACGGTTTAAGGCTGCAGCTATATCATCTGCCTTTGGCAATGGATAAGTATTCTTGTCATAATCAGCTGTTTTAAGGTCTTCGGCTTTCCATTTATTAATACCGGGCCTGGTAGTTTTGTGCCAGGTTGGCCAGGTAACAATTTTACCGGCTTTTAAATCATCGCGAATTTCTTCAAACCGTTCGTAATGATCTTGTTTGCCATTATCGAAACGTGCATAAGCATGCGAAGATGGTGCTGGCTTACCGCTATCGGTATACGATGGATAATCGGCCTCAAGCGCTTCATCAGATGCCTGGTTAACGGGCTTTACAGCTTGTAAACCGAACGCTGGGCGCAGGTTTTTTGTAATGTCGGCACCTTCACCCTGGTCGGTAATTGCGGATATCAGTTTAAAAATAACTTCTTTTGCCCTGTCAGGTAACCAGCCTTGAACAGTAGTATCCATATCCTGGAACTCTTTGTATGGGTGACCGGCAGATACCGTATTAAAAATATCCTGCTGGATAGATGCTGGTTGATATATTTTTTCCCACAATGTGGTTACATTGCCGTCAGCATCTTTATAGGTGATATCAAAATAGTCCCAAAGGCATTGGTACATCTGGCCTATGCTGCCAAACATGGGTAATTTATCGCCAGCTTTCCAATTTTCAAATGGTGTTATCGGAAAATATTTATGGCGCTCATCTTCTTTAATACGTTCTTTAGCTTCTTTTTCAGGCGCTTCAATGGCTAAAAACAGGTCGTTTTGGGTATCATTCAGCTCATCCAGTTTAACCCTGATCTTGGTATAATCAATCCCCTGGGATTCATCCTTACAATCTTTAAAATCAAGGATATTAGGTATTACTGTCAGGTCATTACCATAGCAAGTCCAGGCATAGTTGCCACTTTTGGGCGATAGTTGCGTAAACACGGGCGTAACACCAACAGCATTGGCCAGGTTTGATGCTAATTGCAGGTGCAGCATTTCTTCAACAAAAACGCTAAAGATCGTGTTGAAAGCTTTTTCATTTTCGGGGATGTTGGTTGATAATCCACTACCCGGGCGAAACGTTGGTGCCAGCCCCGGCCATAAACGCCCCTGGTAAAGGTTGTTTTGCCCGGTGATCTGGTGCATCCCCTGTATGGAATACAACGAGGTCATGTAAAGCGGGATGGTGAATAATTCAACATTTACGGCTGCCTGTACAATGGCTTCAACCGCGGCTTTGTCTGTGTCGAAAAACTTGGGGTCTCGATCAAAGAGATCTTTTTTATCGGCTTGGGTTTTCATAAAATTGTGATGGTTTATAATGTAAATATAAAACAAAAAACAACTTTTGAGAATATTTTTATTTTATTAAAATCACAATTTTATGTTAAGCCCTTATTGCCTGTTATAAAACCAGGTCCACTTTTTAAGTTGTTTTTCTGCCTTAGTTTGTTGATGATTAGGTTCATAAAGCCATAGCCAGTTACCTTTATTTAAACCGGGCACATTAATGCGGGTTGTTTCATCCAAGCCTAACACATCCTGCATCGGAATAATTACAATTTTAGCCGCCGAAGCCATTACCGAACGGATAAATACCTTGTGGATATTTCTAGGCTTTGCTTTAACACCGGTAT
>Ga0302303_10000741_pt1 | contig 24380 bp, 24 predicted proteins | sample III_Palsa_E2_1_FD_194542 | JGI IMG/M metagenome (GOLD analysis project Ga0302303, IMG submission 194542) | Peat permafrost microbial communities from Stordalen Mire near Abisko, Sweden - III_Palsa_E2_1 | ecosystem: Environmental > Terrestrial > Soil > Palsa > Peat permafrost | place: Sweden...
AGCCGATTTTGAAACCTGGCGCGCCACCTACACTTTTGCCTTTAGCAGCGCCAATGATTTGCCAAACACCTACAGGGAATTTGGCTTCGGCGATAAACACTAGGAAGAATCAAGAGGTAAGAGTCAGGAATCAGGAAGCTTCATTCCTTGCTCTTGATTCTTGCACCCTGGCTCCTGACTTTTAACTTTTGACCCCCCCGCTACATATTACCTAAAATAGTAAAATCGAACTTTGGTTGTTTTACATACGATAGCTGCACCAGGCCGCTTGAAAACACCTGGTGATCAATAAGCGCCAGTTCCATTTTATTTTTAATATTCTCAAACAGAGGCCTGCCGCCGCCTAAAATTACGGGGTGCAGGGATATGAGTAGCTCATTAATCAAACCATTGTTAACAAAGCCCGATACCAGGCTGGCACCGCCAAAAAGCCATATATTTTCGCCGGGGAGTTTGGTAATTTCGTCAACCCGCTGCAAATAATCCTTACTTGGGATAACTTCCACATTTGCGGGCAGCTCACCGGTAAGTGTATCCGAAAAAACATATATTTTTTTATCGGCAAAAGCAGTAGGATCAGCATTGATCATCTCGAAACTCTTACGGCCAACAAAAATAGCATCGGTAGTGTTGTAAAACTCCGTCATGCCGTAATCCTGATCGGTAAAGCACCAATCATAATTGCCATCGGGCCCTTCAATAAATCCATCCAGGCTTACCGCAAGGTTTAGTATTATTTTACGCATTTTTTATGGTGTTCTGTTTTAAACTACGCTACATACGTAATTAAACCCCTGTTTAGATTATATAATTATTGATAATGCGGAAAGCACAGGTAAATGCCTGGAATGCGGAAGTAGCATTATTATAGGCAACAAATCAACTACTCCCTCGTTCCTGCCAAAGTTTGGCGAATGATTTTTCGGCAACTTTTGGCATTTCGCGGCGCTGCCCCCAGGTTTTTTTAAACAGCGTTTTAAGCAGGAAGTTTTTGGTACCGCCGCTAAAATAATCGGTGAGTTTACGGCTCAACATGCCTTTTTTCCAAACGGCCCAGCCCCAGCGTTCCTTTTGGGTTACCAGGTTCTCGTTAACGGCATCGCGGCGGTTAAGCAGCAGCATTTTGTGTATATCAATTTTTACGGGGCAAACCTCGGTACACTTTCCGCACAGGCTCGATGCGTAGCTTAGGTGCTTAAACTCTTCCATCCCGCGCATGTGAGGGGTTATGATGGAACCGATAGGGCCGCTGTATTCGGTATTGTAGGTATGGCCGCCAATATTCTTATACACCGGGCAGGCATTTAAGCAAGCGCCGCAGCGTATGCAATACAGGCCCTGCCGCTGGTCTTTTTGCGCCAGCAGGTTGGTGCGGCCATTGTCCAGCAATATTACATACATTTCTTCGGGGCCGTCGGTTTCATTAGGCTGCCGGGGGCCGCTCAAAATGGAATTGTATACCGTTAAATTTTGCCCGGTGCCGTGTGTAGCCAGCATGGGCCAAAACAAATCAAGGTCGGTTAATGAAGGGATGATCTTTTCAATGCCGACTATAGCGATATGAACTTTCGGAAAAGTGGTGCTTAAACGCGCGTTGCCCTCATTCTCGCTAATGGCTATGCTGCCGCTATCGGCAATCAGAAAGTTAGCGCCGGTTATACCGGCATCGGCCTGCAAATACTTTTCGCGCAGTAGCTCACGGGCCTTTTGAGTAAGTTGCTCGGGTGTAGCATCTATGGGTGTGCCAAAGCGTTCGTTAAATAATTTGGCGATGTCTTCTTTTGACAGGTGCATGGCCGGGGTAACAATATGATAAGGCTTTTGCCCCAGCAATTGTACAATATATTCGCCCAGGTCGGTTTCCAGCGATTCAATCTGGTTATGCTCCAAAAACTCATTTAAATGAATTTCCTCGGTAACCATCGATTTTGATTTAACTACCGATTTGGCACCTGTTCTTTTTAAAATGTTCAGTATTTCGCGGTTGGCTTCTTCGGCATCATTGGCCCAGATCACTTTGCCTCCCCGCCGCTGAAAGTTGGCTTCAAACTCCGGTAAAAACTTATCCAGGTTTTCCATCACCTTCCATTTGATCACATGCCCCTTGCGTTTGGCATTGTCCAGGTTAATGATGCGCGACAGGCCACGATTTACGGCAGCATCGTATTTACCAATATTATAGTTGATAATTCGGCGGTGATCGTTGTTAAATGCCTTATCTTCAGCGGCAACCAAAAACTCCTCAGCGGTACTTCCCATAAAGACGAAATTAAGGCTTTTATGATAGAATCAAGAAGCAAGATGCGAGAATCAAGATATAAGATGCAAGAGCCAGGAATAAAGCTTCCCGATTTTTGCATCTTGACTCTATTTTATCTCCATCTTCTCCAGCATGGAAATAATTTTATCCAGTTTGTCTATTTCAATTTTATTTAAAAGCTTTTGTAATTCTTCGATCTCTTTTTTGGCCTCCACATTCGTCCTGAAATCCGCGTCGGCCTGGCTGCGGTCGCGGTCGCTTTGGCGGTTTTGCGCCATCATGATAATGGGCGCGGCATAAGCTGCCTGGGTAGAGAATACCAGGTTTAATAAAATATAAGGGTAAACATCCCAATGGTACACAAAGCCTATCACATTTAGTACCATCCACACCAAAACAATTATAGTTTGGATGATAATAAACCGCCATGAACCCATGCCGTTCGCTACTGAATCGGCTAAACGATCGCCAAAGGATAATGATTCTTTATGATTTTGATGCCAATTTTTTTTGTCTGCCATAATATTTTTTTGAGATTTTTTAATTCAGTTAAACATAACAAAATAAAAATAGTAATGTTACTAAACGAATGCATAATTTATGCACACTTGTTGTAATTTGGTTGAAGAATAGGTTAAAAGGATGATAATTTATAAGTCAATATTAATCGTTTTTAATTCCCATACCCCCACGCCATAAGCGGGTAGATTAACGGTTAAGGAATCCTGATCAAATATCGGTTTTATACTGCCACGTAGTATTCGTGTACAATTGTAGCTTATATTTTTTGTTTCGATAACCGCCTCCTGTGCTTTATCCGACAGATTAACAGCTACAACAACCTGCTTACCATCTTTGTATCGTAAAAATGAAAAAACCTGGTTATTATTATTGTTTAAGGTTTTATAAGCGCCGTTTATAAGTACGGGATTGCTTTTTCTTAGGGCTATCATCTCCCGGTAATAGTTCCAGAGCGAGTTCGGGTCATTTTTTTCTTCTTCCAGCGATATGCCATCATTAGGTACATCGTTGTTGCTGTTTGTCCACCAGGGGCCGTTTTTGTACCAGTAGGCCATTCCTTTGCCGGTATCGCTTTTATACCATTCAAAGGCCTGCCGGTCGGGTATATCATTGGCGTCGGTAGCGTTAAAATTTCCGTGCGCACCTGTCATGCCCAGCTCCTGGCCGTAATAAATAGATGGCACACCACCTATCAGCAGGTTTAACGCGCAGCCCAGCTGTAATTTCGATGCATCGCCTTTTACCGCGCTGCTATAGCGCGGCATATCATGGTTCTCAATAAATACCACCTGCTGCTTGCCGGCGGGTGTGCGGTAAAAGGTAGAATCCGCGACTTTTTCCAGTTCCGTCTTTTTTAAATTGCGTATGGCAAAGGCCAGCCTGAAGGCAAATACCCTATCAATATCTGTATTTTTTAAATAATCTATCCCAAACGAACCCCAGTTGGCCTGCTCGGCAACAATTTTAATTTGGGGGTTAATTTTACGCAGTTTGCTTATCAGCGGGTTCCAAAAAGTGGTGAATAAATGCGGCAGGCGGTTAATATTGTCCAGGTTATCCATCATGTGGTCCAGCCGGAAACCATCAACGCCATCATCAAACTTGCCATCGCCATTAGGGTCCATCCAAAACTTAAACAGCTTGTAATTATATTGCTGTACCTGCTTATTATCCAGGTTAACCATTACCAGCTTGCGGGTTACGCCATCATAGCCGGTAAAATCGGTAACGCCGCCTACAATGGGGGCGGGTTTACTGTTGGTTTTATCGGTATAAATAATATAATCGCTGTACCTGGATGAGGGGTTATTATACGAATCGCGGAACCATATATTATCACTGGCCACATACTGCGTTTCCATATCCATATAAAACTTTATATGGCGGCGGTGCAGCGCTTTTATCAGCTTCAAATAATCCTGCATGCTGCCATAGCGCGGGTCTATCTTATAAAAATCCGTAGCGAAATAGTTATGGTAATAAACCGACTCGTAAAGCGGCGTTAACAAAATGGCGGTTACCCCCAGTTGCTGCAAATAATCCAGCTTTTGCAGTATGCCATTCAAATCGCCGTGCCCATCGCCATCGCTATCAAAAAAACTACGCTGAAAAATATGGTAAATGATCTCATCCTTTGGCAATGGATGCGCCGGCTTTTTATCGCCTCCGGCAAAAGGCAGCGCTTTTGCACCCGTTGTTAAAAACAATAAAGCTGTAATAAAAACAAGCTGATATTTTTTCATGGGCAATGGTTTAACGGGTACTCAAAGTAAAGCAACCTTTAGTCAAAAAACAACGGGAACAATCATAAAATTAACGTACCTTACGTACAAAAAATTGTATTTGTATGCATGTATATACATATTTGTTGCAATAGTGGTTAATATACACCAATATATTGTTAAATTACTCGTTCTTTAATCCATCGCTTATAGCGTACTTCGCATTTTATTATGAGGTTAAATCCCCTATGATAAAGAAACTCAATAATTAATAGTGGGCATATTTTGTAAAGCGGCCATAACAGCGGGCAATGGAACTTTCAGCATACAGGAGATAGAGGTTAATGACCCTATGGATGATGAAGTGCTGGTGAAAATTAAAGCCGCCGGAATTTGCCATACCGATCATGACTCGCTAAACTGGGGCAAGCAACTAATTTTAGGGCACGAAGGCGCGGGCGTAGTTGTTAAAGCCGGTAAAAATGTAACAAATGTTGCCGTTGGCGATAAAGTGATACTGAACTGGGCCATGCATTGCGGCCATTGCTTTCAGTGTTTAGCGGGTAACCAGCATTTGTGCGAGGTGGCATCGCCGGTAGCCAAAAGCGAAAGCGCCAATTCCCCGGGCCATGCCCATCCATTGGGTACCACATTAAACGGGCAGCCTGCTTTACGATCCTTCAATATAGGCACCCTGGCTGAATTTACGCTGGTTAAGGAATCGGCAGTGGTGAAAAATACATCCGGTAAAATGAGCTTCCCGGCGGCCAGCATCATTAGCTGCGCGGTAATGACAGGTTATGGCTCGGTAATAAATGCAGCTAAGGTTAAAGCTGGTTCGTCGGTAGTGGTACTGGGAACAGGCGGTGTGGGTTTGAATGTTATACAAGGCGCAAAGGTTGCCAAAGCCGCAATGATCATAGCTATCGATATTAACCCTACCCGCCTTGAAATGGCGAAAAAATTCGGAGCCACGCATACTATTCTGGCCGACAAGAACGATACGGGCTTGTTAAATGCCGCGAAGCAGGTAAAGGAACTAACTACACGCGGGGCTGATTACGCTTTTGAATGTACCGCCATTCCCGAACTCGGCGCCGCGCCGCTGGCTATGGTGCGTAATGCCGGCATGGCGGTACAGGTTAGTGGTATAGAGCAGGAAATTACTGTGGATATGAACCTGTTTGAATGGGATAAAACCTATATTAACCCGCTGTATGGTAAATGCCGCCCTCAGATAGATTTTCCAAATATTGTGGCTTTGTACGAAAGCGGCGATATTTTGCTGGAAGAAATGATAACACGCACTTACACATTAAACGAGCTTGATAAGGCTTTTGACGATATGCGCAAAGGCAAAAACGCCAAAGGCGTTGTAATATTTAATTAAAAAATGTCCAAATTCAGAACTGTAGAAATTTCTAATCCAAAATTCGAGAGCAATAATTTACGATTTATAACTGTAAAAACTCCAAATCTTAAAGGCCGCGGCGATATTTGTGTTTATGTACCATCTGATATTCGTTTTACCCAGGCACTGCCCATAGTAATTTTACTGCATGGTGTTTACGGTAGCGCCTGGAGCTGGGCCCACAGCGGTGGCGTGCATTTAAAAGTAAATGAGCTGATAAAAAAAGGCGAACTGCCACCAATGATATTAGCCATGCCATCGGACGGATTATGGGGCGATGGTTCGGGCTATTTGAAGCACAACTGCTATGATTTTGAAAGCTGGATCATAAACGATGTACCCAATGCCATTATGGAAACCATAAAAGGCGCTAAACCCGAATCGCCAATGTTTATCTCGGGTTTATCGATGGGTGGCTTTGGCGCTTTACGCATCGGTGCCAAATACGGCGATAAATTTAAAGCCATCTCGGGCCTCTCGTCCATCACCAGCCTGGCGCAAATAAAGTTTTTTGCCGAAGAAGCCCTGGTTAACTATTGCCAGCAAAATATAATTGATGAGGATGTATTTGCCACCCTTAAACAATATAAAAATCAATTGCCGCTAATAAAGTTCGACTGCGGTACCGATGATCTGCTGCTAAAGTACAACCGCGATCTGCATACAAAAATGCAAAAGGAGGGCATACCGCACCTTTATAATGAATATGCGGGCGGGCACGACTGGCCATATTGGTCCACCCATATTATTGATAGTTTAAAGTTTTTTGCGGCAAGTTTATAGCCGTACCAAACATTACCTGTATGTACATTAAAGGAATAAGTACAAAATATCATTATTTTGTCAGTTTGTTCATTTTTTTTTACGGTGTGTATATCCAATTAACAAATTATTACGTTTGTATTAATGTAAGTGAACTCCACTTACATTGTGATAAGGTTTAGGTTGAAAGCCCCCAAGCAGCGAGTGCAAGGGGGCTTTTATTTTTACCTTTGTCACAAAAGTTCCCCCTTCAGGGGGCTATGGCTTTTAACCTTTCACTCTCTCCACATAACTCCCGCTCACGGTATCCACTTTTACCCTATCACCAATATTAATAAACAAGGGCACCTTTATCTCTGCGCCGGTTTCAACGGTAGCATTTTTCATGGCGCCGGTAGAGGTATCGCCTTTAACCGCCGGCTCGGTATAAGTAATTTCCAATTCTGCCGATCCCGGTATCTGCCCCATAATAGGCTCATCGCTTTCAAACGCTACTATCACGTTCATACCTTCCTTTAAAAACTTTACAGCGCTGCCAAATAATTTTTTAGGCACGTTATGCTGGTCATAAGTAGTATTATCCATCACTACCAAAGCATCGCCGTCTTCATATAAATACTGGTAATCGCTGGTTTCAACCCGGGCAATATCTACTTCCTCGTCGGTACGGAAACGGTACTCCACCAATTTACCCGATTTTACATTGCGCATACGTGCCTGGTAAAAAGCACGTAAGTTACCCGGTGTGCGGTGCAAAAATTCCTCTACCTGTACCAATTCGCCGTTAAAGCGAAGTATATTACCATTCTTTATATCCGATGCCTTAGCCATAAAATAATATTGAGGCGCAAAAATATAAATTAGATGTGAGAATTGAGATATGAGATATGAGATTGGTATTTGGATAAAATAAAATGAGATTTGAAGCGGCCTATTTCAAGGCTGTCTCAAATCTCACATCTCAAACTAAATGAAATTTAAAACAACCCCATGCAGCTGCCTCAAATCTCACATCTAATATCTCAGATCTACAAAGTAGCTATATCAATCACAAACCTATACCGCACATCGCCTTTTTGCATGCGTTCGTAAGCGGTGGTAATATCCTTAATATCTATCATCTCAATATCCGAAACAATGTTATGTTCGGCACAAAAATCCAGCATTTCCTGAGTTTCAGCTATCCCGCCAATGCCCGATCCTGCCAAACTCTTACGGCCGCCCAGTAAGCTAAAAGCATGTATGCTGGCCGGCTCCGGCGGAACGCCTACGCAAATATGTACGCCATTGGTTCTTAATAAACCCAGGTACATATTAAAATCATGCGGTGCCGAAACGGTATCAAGTATAAAATCAAAGGAGTTTTTAGCGGCCTTTATCTGCTGCGGATCGCTGGTTACCACAAAATGATGCGCGCCCAGGTCTTTAGCATCCTGTTCTTTTTTAGGCGAGGTGCTTAATACTGTAACCTCCGCGCCAAAAGCCACGCCAAATTTAACGGCCATGTGGCCCAAGCCACCTAAGCCTAATACCGCCAGTTTATGTCCCTTGCCAACTTTCCAGTGCCTTAATGGCGAGTAAGTAGTTATACCGGCACACAATAAAGGCGCGGTAGCGGCCAGGTCAAGCTTATCCGAAATATGCAGGGTAAAATCCTCGTTCACCACTATACTGTTGGAGTAGCCGCCGTAAGTTGGCGTTTTATGATCCTGCTCCATACCGTTGTAGGTTTGTGAGCTGCCATTAAGGCAATATTGCTCCAAATCCTGCTTGCAGTTTTCACAATGGCGGCACGAATCTACCATACAGCCTGTACCGGCCAGGTCGCCCACTTTAAACTTGGTTACATGGTCGCCCACCTTAACTACCCTGCCAACTATCTCATGCCCCGGTACCATCGGGAATATCCCCGGGAACCAGTCGTTCTTGATCTGGTGCAGATCCGAATGGCAAACGCCGCAAAATAAAATATCAAATTGCACATCATGCGGACCAACCTCGCGCCGCTCAAAATTCCAGGGAGCAAGGTCGGTTTCCGGTGTTTGTGCCGCATATCCTTTAACAGGTATCATAGTATGTTTTTTTAGTGATTAAACGAAGATAGGGGATTGTATTTGGTTTTGTAAAACGAGGTTTGTAAGTTAAATGCCATTTTTAAAAACTATTAATTTCATTCTGTTTATAAATAGTATTGAAACCCCTATTTTAGTACTTAAATAAGTACTCTTTTATATGGATGTATTGAATTATACCGAATTTCGCCGTAACCTGGCGAAAAGCCTCGACAAGGTAAACGATGATGCCGAAATAGTTATCGTATCGCGCAGCAAAGGCAAAAACGTAGTTGTAATGGATCTGAATGAATACAATGCGCTAACTGAAACATTGCATATCACAAAAAGCGAAGCCAACCGTAAGCGTTTACAGGACGCTATTGACGAAATGAACAGCGGCACTTATCATTCCCATAAGCTAATAGAAGATTAAATGGAATTGGTTTGGCAATCAAAAGGATGGGACGACTATCTGTACTGGCAGCAAGCAGATAAAAAAGTATTGCAACGAATCAATGACCTGGTAAAAGATTGCCTCCGCTCGCCATTTAAAGGGATCGGCAAACCCGAACCTTTAAGAGGCAATTTCGCCGGTTGTAGGAGCAGGCGCATAACCGATGAACACCGCCTGATCTATTACGTTAAAGAAAACAGGCTGCATATTTTGCAATGCAGGTATCATTATACTTAGAATTTATAGTGCGTTCCCGCTGATAGAAGCGGGCCGGGTCGTCCGCTCATACTACATGGGCCTTGAGCGCTGGCCGGTATCCGCTACCACCCCTAACGCGCACAACAACACGATATGCAACTTGCATACTCTGGCCTCCACTGTTAGCGGGGGGCAGGGGCCTTATAATCAGCAATACTCAACTTATGCCTGCAAAATCCGTACTCCTGTTCCTGGTTGGAGCATATAATGGTCAGCCTGTTCAGCGCGAATTGCTGCACTAAACCCAGATACCATTGTACGCCCTGCGCGTCCAGGTTACTGGTAGGTTCATCCAGCATTAATAGGGGCGTATCGGCACAAAAGGCCAGCGCCAGCTTTAAGCGCTGCTTCATACCCGAGGAAAAATATTTGATCAGTTTGTTTTTGCTACTCTCCATCCCCAATAACTCAATTATCGAATTTTTGCCCATCCCAGCTTTGCAGGCTTTAAATTTGAAATGAAAATCGATCATTTCAGTCAGCGTAAATTCTTCTATCAGTTCCAGGTATGGCGCGGCCAGGCTCAGGTATTGGAATATCTCCTCGGCCGGAACAATTTTATCTTCAAAAGTATAGCTGATAGTGCCGGCAGATGGCGAAAGGCTGCCATTTAAAACCTGCAGCAAAGTTGATTTCCCCGATCCATTGGGCCCCAAAATGGCGTAACTCTCACCCAAGGTAAAAGTATAGCTCAACTCCCTGAAGATCCAGTCGCGGTTAAAACGCCGGCCTATGTTGTCGAGGGTGATCGTCATTGGTTCATGGTTCATGGGGAAGAATCGTCATAATTAATGATTTACCTAATGCAATGCTACCATGAACCATCAACTCGGTTACGAATTCCCAAACCCCTTCATGATCCCCCTTTGCGAGTTGGATACAAAGTTGATGATCTCGTCGCGCTCAACTGTAGGGTTAAATTCAGCTTCTATAATATCCAGCGCTTTGGTAATGTTATATTTCTTCAGGAAGATGATACGGTAAATTTCCTGTATCTCATTAATAGTTTCGGCGCTATATCCACGGCGGCGCAAACCAACCGAGTTGATACCAACATACGATAAAGGCTCGCGACCAGCCTTGGTAAACGGCGGCACATCCTTGCGCACAAGCGAACCACCGGATATCATACAATGTGTGCCTATCTCCACAAACTGATGAACAGCTGATGAGCCGCCTATAAAGGCATAATCATACACCTTAATGTGCCCTGCCAGTTGTACCGAGTTAGCTATGATCACATTGTTGCCTATAACACAATCATGCGCTACGTGCACATAAGCCATCAGCAGGCAGTTGCTGCCTATGGTAGTGGTGTTTCTATCAAGCGCGGTACCACGGTTTAGGGTAACACATTCGCGTATCACGGTATTATCGCCCACGGTAACCGTACTTGGTTCGCCACGGTATTTCAAATCCTGCGGCGGTGCCGAAACAACCGCTCCGGGAAATATCCGGCAGTTCTTCCCTATACGGGCGCCATCCATAATTACCGAATTGGAACCAATCCAGGTACCCTCACCAATTTCAACATCTTTATGGATTGTTACAAACGGTTCAATCACCACGTTATCGGCTATTTTAGCCTGTGGGTGTATATATGCCAAAGGCTGGATCATACTTCTGTTCCCTTCACTTTTACAATTTGTGCCATTAATTCGGCTTCTACTACAACACGGTCGCCAACCATGCCAACACCTTTCATCTGAGCTATACCACGGCGAATGGGCGATGTAAGGTCGCAATAATATACGATAGTATCGCCGGGTACAACTTTACTTTTAAACCTGGCATTTTCTATCTTCAAAAACAGGGTCAAATAATTTTCCGGATCGGGTACCGTTTTCAGCACCAGTATACCGCCTGTTTGTACCATACCCTCTATCTGCAGCACACCCGGAAATATAGGCGCGTCGGGAAAATGCCCTCTGAAAAATTCCTCGTTCATGGTTACATTTTTTACCCCTATCACATGTGTTTTTGATAGCTCCATTATTTTGTCTATCATCAAAAACGGCTGCCTGTGCGGCAGTATGGCCATAATATCTACCGTATCTAAAACCGGCGTGGCGTTGGGGTCATACTTTTTAAGGCGTTTTTTGCCTTTATCCTTTTTTATAAGCGCCTTTATTTTTTTAGCGAAGGCCACATTAGCGGCATGGCCGGGCCGGGCTGCCATAATATGCCCTTTAAGCGGCGTACCCACCAGTGCCAGGTCGCCTATCATATCCAGCAGCTTGTGCCTTGCCGGCTCATTTTGATAGCGCAGATCAATATTGTTCAATATCCCCTGCGGTGCCACCTTAATATCCTTACGGTTAAATATTTTGGCTAAATGTGCCAGTTCCTCTTCATCCACATCCTTATCAACCACTACAATGGCGTTGTTCAGGTCGCCGCCCTTGATCAGGTCGTGAGCCAGCAGCATTTCCAGCTCATGCAAAAAGCAAAAAGTACGGCACGATGCTATCTCCTTCACAAACTCCGATATGGTTGATATACTGGCATGTTGGCTGCCCAATACATGCGAGTTGTAATCTACCATACAGGTAAAGCGGTAATCGTCAAGCGGCATGGCCACCATTTCCACTTTCCGGTCGGGCTCGGTATAGTGAATATTGTAGGGTATGTGGTAATATTCTTTATCAGCTTCCTGCTCATCAAAACCGGTATGGGTTATGGCATCAATAAATTTAATGGAGCTGCCATCCATAATAGGCGTTTCCGGGCCATCCATATCAATCAGCACATTATCAACCTCCAAACCAACCAATGCTGCCAGCACGTGCTCAATAGTGCTTACACTGGCACCGTTCTGGCTTATGGTGGTTCCGCGCGATGTATCGGTAACATTATCCACGTCGGCATCAATCACCGGCGAACCCGGCAGGTCAACCCTTCTGAATTTATAGCCGTGGTTTTCGGGCGCGGGATTAAACGTCATGGTTACGCTTTCGCCGGTATGTAAGCCGGTACCCGAAACCGAAACAGGCGCTTTTATTGTTCTTTGTTTTACATTCATCCTTTTTACTGGTTCATTGGTTCATTAGTTCACTGGTTCATTGGTGTCCTGTTGGCTACTATGCAAAATCTACGTATGCAACCAATGAACTAATGACCAACTGAATTAATGAACCTTTATTAACTCCGCAATTATCTTTTCTAATTCCAATACCTTTTTCTCGAGCGCGGGAAGGCGGTTGAACACTACCTGTGATCGCATGTGATCACTGAAAAGCGTTGCCGGCGAACCACCCCACTTGGTGCCTTCATCTTTAATAGACCTCCCTAACCCCATTTGCGCCTGAAACTGCGTTCCCTTAGCAATTGTTAAATGACCTGCCACACCAGCCTGCCCGCCCATTATCACATTCTCCCCAATTTTTGTGCTGCCCGATATACCCGCCTGCGCCGCTATTACCGTATTGGCGCCTATTTCTACATTATGGGCTATCTGTATCAAATTGTCCAGCTTAACTCCCTTATGTATCACTGTCGATCCCATGGTGGCGCGGTCAATAGTAGTGTTGGCACCTATTTCCACATTGTCCTCAATCACCACATTGCCTATCTGGCTTATTTTCTGGTAACTTCCATCCGCGGTGGGTGCAAAGCCAAAGCCATCCCCACCTATTATAGCGCCCGAATGTATGATCACATCGTTGCCTATCTTACAGTCAAAATAGATCTTCACGCCCGAAAAAAGTGTAACATTGGTGCCCAGGGTCACATTATCGGCTATATACGTGTTAGGGTAAACTTTGCTGTTATCGCCAACAATAACATTGGGGCCTATGTAAGCAAAGGCGCCTATGTAAACGTTTTGGCCTATTTGTGCCGATGGGTGTATAAAGCAGGGCTGCTCAATACCCGCTTTATTCAATTTTATTTTATTATATATTTCCAACAGTACCGATATGGCCGAATAAGCATTGGCCACACGTATAATGGTAGCCTTTACCGGCTCGGCAAGTTGCTGCTCATTATTAACAATAACTATTGATGCATTGGTGGTATAAAGGTATTGCTCATACTTGGGGTTAGCCAAAAATGATAGCGAACCTTCCGTAGCTTCCTCAATTTTTGCCAACTGGTTAACCGCTACCGAAGCATCCCCTTCAACAGTTCCGTTAAGCAATAAGCTTATATCATGTGCGGTAAATTGCATCCGGCAAATTTAAATGTTAAAACTAAAGCAGCAAATAATATTCATAGGTATAAAAATATCTTTAAACCAGGTCTTTAGGGTAGCAAAGTATATATTTTTTTACGGTTTTTGCCAATGCTTCCAAATTTGAGTTATCGCTGGCGGCGGTAATATCCTTCACGCTGCCATCTTTCATTAAAATAAGTATGCTGCCATCACCTACTTTATAGGCATTGTTGCGCACAGCATCTGTAAAAACAAAGTAACTGGCATCATGCACACTTATTCCGTATTTATTAACGGCTTTTCCCGTTAATTCTTTTACCAGCTCTTTATCCGGCATCTCGTTACTAATATCAACGTGATATAGATTGCGGTGTACCAGGTCGCGGCATAATTTTGATAATACAAAATCGCTGCTGCCGCTCCATATTTTTACCGCGGCCATAATATCGGTATCATCCAGCGTAGCAAAAGTCTCCAGGTTCCTTTCTTCCTCCATAAACCGTTCACTACTGAGCGTATTTACCAGGAAATGGTTTAACGCCGGTGTACAAAAAAGTTCATTATCGCCAACCGAGAGCTCTTTGGCGCGCTTTAAAATTTTTCCTAATAGCTGCTCGGCGGCTATCACCGTTTTGTGCAGGTAAACCTGCCAGTACATCAGCCTGCGTGCTATCAGAAATTTTTCTATCGAATAAATGCCCTTTTCTTCCACTACTATATGGTCATCAACCACATTAAGCATTTTAATAATGCGGTCCGAGCTGATCACCCCTTCCGATACCCCTGTAAAAAAACTGTCGCGGTTCAAATAATCCAGCCTGTCCATATCCAGCTGGCTCGATACCAGTTGATGCAGGAATTTTTTAGGATAGCTGCCGTTAAAAATTTCAACCGCCATGCCCAGGCGGCCATCAAATTCCTTGTTCAGCTTATGCATAAGCAGCATGGATATATCCTCATGCCATACCCCATCAACTATCATTTGTTCCAGCGCGTGCGAAAACGGGCCGTGCCCAATATCGTGTAACAATATGGCTATGCTAACGGCTTCTTCCTCGGCAGCGGTAATAACCTGCCCTTTATAGCGGAGGGTTTCAATGGCCAGGCTCATCAGGTGCAATGCCCCAAGCGCGTGGTGAAAACGGGTATGCAGCGCGCCCGGATATACCAGGTGGGTCATCCCCAATTGCTTAATATACCTTAATCGCTGAAAATAAGGATGTTCTATCAGGTCGAAAACCAGGTCTGTCGGGATGCTGATAAACCCGTAAACCGGATCGTTTATAATTTTCTTTTTATTCAAGGGTAATTTATATACAGTGCAAATATGAAAAGTAAAGGTACAATGCTTGTAGTACTTTTGTTAAAATTTTGTTAATACCTTTAAATCCGACAACAATTATGTTGCTTTGAGGTTATAACTGTCTGAATCCGAATTTTTTCGTGATAAAAATTAGCACTTCCTGTTAATCATAAAATCCGTTAGATCCTGGTTCCAACATTTTAAATATATATCATGCAGGAAACTACCATATTATGGGCCGATGATGAGATCGATCTTTTAAGACCCCATATTTTATTTTTAAACGAAAAAGGATACAAGGTAACTACCGTAACCAACGGTAACGATGCTGTTGATTCCTTCAAAAAAAACTATTTCGACCTTGTTTTTTTAGATGAAAATATGCCGGGCTTAACCGGCCTGGAAACTTTATCGCAAATAAAAAACCTCAATAATGATGTGCCCATAGTGCTCATCACCAAAAACGAGGAAGAGTATTTAATGGAAGATGCCATAGGCTCAAAAATTGATGATTACCTCATTAAGCCGGTGCATCCCAAGCAAATATTGCTTACCATAAAAAAACTGACCGAGAATAAACGCCTGGTTACCGAAAAAACCACCATGGCCTACCAGCAGGATTTTCGTAACCTGGGCATGACGCTTAATGATAACCTGGATTACAAGGAGTGGATAGATGTATACAAAAAGCTCATCTATTGGGAACTGGAGCTGCAGCCGCTGGAAGATGCCGGCATGCACGAAATTTTAACCCTGCAAAAAGCCGAAGCCAACACCCAGTTTTGCAAGTTTGTGGAACGGAATTATATCGACTGGATCAAAAATCCGGATACCGCGCCAACCATTTCGCCCCAGTTATTTAAAAAGAAGGTTTACCCTAAGCTGGATGGCAAGGGCCCTTTATTTTTTATTTTGATTGATAATTTAAGGTACGATCAGTTCAAGATCATCAACCCTATCATATCCGAATATTTCAGGCTCGAAGAGGAAGATACTTATTTCAGCATTCTGCCTACCGCAACCCAGTACGCCCGTAATGCTATTTTTTCGGGCCTTATGCCCCTGGAAATGGAGCGGCGCTACCCGCAAATGTGGCAAAATGATGAGGACGAAGGCGGTAAAAATTTGTTTGAGTCGGATTTTGTTACCGATCAGATCAAACGTGTTTTACGCAAGGATATTAAACACTCCTATCATAAGATCTTGAATATTGATGAGGGCCGCGCGCTCAATGAATCGGTAAACAACCTCATGAACAATGAGCTGAATGTGGTAGTTTACAATTTTGTGGATATGTTGTCGCATGCCCGTACCGATATGCAGATGATCCGCGAGCTGGCCAGCGATGATTCGGCCTATCGCTCATTAACCGTATCGTGGTTTGAGCATTCGCCTTTATTTGATCTGTTGAAGTTCTTAGCCTCCAAACAAGTTCGTGTGGTTATCACAACCGATCATGGTACCATCCGCGTTAAAAAACCAAGCAAGATCATCGGCGACCGTAACACCAACACCAACCTGCGCTACAAACAGGGTCGTAATTTAAATTTCAACCCTAAGGAAGTGTTCCACATCCGCAACCCGCACGATGCCATGCTGCCTAAGCTGCATGTAAGCTCCAGCTTTGTATTCGCCAAGGAAGACAGCTATTTTGTGTACCCTAACAATTACAACCACTTTGTTAATTTTTATAACGAAACCTTCCAGCACGGCGGCATCTCGTTAGAAGAAATGATCATACCGATTGCAACTTACGGGCCGAAGTAACAGTATCCATTGTCATTGCGAGGAGGAACGACGAAGCAATCTCATAGTTATGCCTATTCACTATGCATTTACTACGAGATTGCCGCGCTATCGCTCGCAATGACAATATTTGATTATGTTTATTTATTTTTGGCGCCATGCTTCTGCCGATAAAAAATCTTAATGAACTTGATGCCGCTGCGCAAACCATCATCTCCTTCGCATCCAACAACCGTATCTTCCTATTCCAGGGCCAAATGGGGGCAGGCAAAACCACGCTTATCAAATCCCTGTGCAAAGCCTTAGGCAGCGATGATAACATTACCAGCCCCACATTTTCTATAGTAAACGAATACAGGGCCATACCAAATAACATTTACCATTTCGATTTTTATCGCCTCAAAACGCAAACTGAGGCCCTGGATCTGGGTTTTGAAGAATACCTGTACTCGGGTAACTATTGCTTCATTGAATGGCCCGATAAAATTCCCGACCTGTTACCCCTGCATTATATCAGCATAAATATCGAGGTTTTGGCTGATGGTTCAAGGCAGATAAGCATCGGGCAGATTTAATTTCAAATAACTTATTTTTTTCTTATCTTCATCATCCAGAAATAAAAAGCGAATAATGAGTTCAGGGAAATACAGTGGGTTTTCTGATATTGCCAAACAGGCAATGATGCAGCCGCAGGAGTCGATGCTTGAAGTAAAGACCAGGAAAAACAAACTTTATATAGGCATACCCAAAGAGGTTTCGTTCCAGGAAAACCGGATACCGCTAACACCTTTATCGGTTGCGCTGCTCATCAACAATGGGCACGAGGTAATGCTGGAAAGCAATGCCGGCCAGGCCGCTAATTTTTCTGATAAAGACTATAACGAACAAGGTGCCCGCATTGTGTATGATAACAAAACCGTTTACGAGGCCGATATCATCATTAAAATAGCTCCGCCAACCATGGCCGAGATCGAACTGATGAAACCTCACCAGATCCTTATTTCGGCACTGCAAATATCTACGCTAAAGGCCGACTGCCTGCATGCCTTGTTGCAAAAAAAAATTACCGCGCTTTGTTTTGAACATTTGCAGGATGAAGGCGGCTCACTGACCGTGGTACGCGCCATGAGCGAAATTGTAGGCGCAACCTCCATACTTATAGCCGCTGAATACCTAAGTAATGTATTTGAGGGCAAAGGCTTAATGCTGGGCGGCATAACAGGCGTACCACCAACCGAAATTGTAATATTAGGTGCAGGTACAGTAGGCGAATACGCTGCCCGTACCGCCATATCCTTAGGTGCCGAAGTAAAGGTATTCGATCCATCCATATACAAGCTGCGCCGCTTGCAAAACAACATTGGCAGCCGGGTATTCACCTCGGTAGTGCAGCCCATAGTGCTGGAAAAAGCCGTAACAACCTGCGATGTAGCCATTGGTGCCATGCGCGCCGAAGATGGCCGCAGCCCTTGCATCATATCCGAAGCTACGGTAAGCAAAATGAAGCGCGATTCGGTGATCATTGATGTAAGCATCGACCAGGGCGGTTGTTTTGAAACATCAGAAATAACCAACCACACCCACCCGGTTTTCCGCAAGTATGATGTCATCCACTATTGTGTCCCCAACATCGCTTCGCGCGTGGCACGTACCGCTACTTATGCCCTTACCAATATTTTCGCGCCTATTTTGCTGGATATTGGCGAGCATGGCGGCCTCAAAAATGTGATCTGGCAAAACGCCGGGGTTCGCAACGCGGTATATATTTACCAGGGGCATTTAACCAGCAAATACATTGGCGAACGGTTTTCCATCCCGACAAAAGACCTCGACTTGCTCATCGTTTCACACCGTTAATATGCGCCGGTATATTTTTTTATCAATGCTGATACTTGCCGCCTACACCGCGCAGGCACAGCATTATAAATATATCGATAGTTCAAAAATAAGTGGCACTGCCCGTTATTACCGGCAATTAAAAGCAAACCCCAATAAAAGGCTGGTCGAAATTAAAAAATACATTCCTGGTATAGTGCTCGATATCCGGTACGCTACTACCAATAATTTTACCCACCACATCATGTACAGCCAGGCCAGGGCCTTTGCGCGCCTGCCTGTTGTTTTGGCTTTGCAGCAGGTAGAAGCGGAACTTAAAACCAAAGGCCTCGGCTTAAAAATTTATGATGCTTACCGCCCCTATTCGGTTACGGTAAAGTTTTACGAGGTTACACCCGATACCAATTTTGTTGCCGATCCGCGAAAAGGGTCCAAACACAACCGGGGCTGCGCGGTCGACCTAAGCATTATCGATCTTAAAACCGGCAAAGAAATAGATATGCCCACAGGCTTTGATAGTTTCAGTAAAAAGGCCGGTGCAAACTACGCCAACCTGCCTAAACAGCAAATCGACGACCGTGAACTTTTAAAATCCACAATGCAGGCCCACGGCTTTAAGGTGATAGCTACCGAGTGGTGGCATTATGATTTTAACGGCTGGCAAAATTACGAGCTGCTCGATGTGCCATTTTCTGCACTATAACTTTAGTGCCCCGGTAATCCCGGAGAAAAATTATCTAAAATAGCACTTTGCGGTATAGCATTGGTATGGTGCGCCTTACCATAATACCTCACGGTAGAACTTACATTGCCCGAAGATTTCAGAACTATACAAAATAACTGGTCGTAATCATCCTTATCCAGGCTATCAAACGGGGCGTCGCCTCCAAATGCCGAAATAAAGGGAATAATGGTACCGTAATCCGCTATGATCAATACATTTTTACCTATAAAGTTCTGCTTAATTATTTCGGCAAACTTTTGCACGCTATCGGTATACACACGCGGTAATATCTTGTCCTTAAAAGCTAATGGGTTAGCTGTTTGCAGCGAACTTTTTTTATTGGTTACATAAATAACCTCAACCCCCTCATGTTTAAGCGCTTTTAACAGATCGGTAGCCCTTTGCTGGCCGATGGCCGATAGGTTTTCGCTGTTACCATCTGTTTCCGCATGATTTACCAACCATATTGTGGTATTTTGTGCAAAGGCACTAAAATTGCTAAGTAATAAAATAACAAGCAGCGCCCTAAATTGGCGTGATAAAAAAATTGCTTTTTTCATTTAATTAACCGGTTTAATAAAAAGGAGTATTGTATAAACTTATTAGCTTTTACTTGTTTATATACGTAAAGGTTTAATAATAAAGCGGGTATATGATTAGTGCATACCCCCCTCACAAATATATTTGATTAAGCATGAAGATTTTTAAAAAAGAATATCTAAAACATATATGGAAAGTATTGATAGCCACCTTTATGGGTTTTATTAATGATAATGGTTTAAAGTTAAGCGCGTCGCTGGCGTATTATACCATTTTTTCATTGGCCCCATTATTGGTATTGGTGCTGGCGCTTATAGGTATTTTTTTACGGGATGAACATAATCGCCAATTATTCTATATTCAGATGCAGCACTACGTAGGCCTGCAGGCATCGGGCCAAATAAAGGCCATTATTAAAAGCCAGGCCATTAATGGTAAAAGTGGTGTAGCATTATTTTCAGGCATAGCCATATTGTTGCTGGGTGCAAGCAGTATGTTTGTAGAGATACAGGATTCATTAAACATCATCTGGCGGGTTAAGGCCAAACCAAAAAAAGGCTGGCTTAAATTAATAGAGAACAGGTTTTTATCCTTTTCGCTTATTGCCAGCCTTGGTTTTTTGCTATTGGTTTCGCTATTGGTTAATATTTTAATCGCCGCTTTAAGCGATAAGATACAGCATTTTTTTCCGGGCATTAACGTCATCATTTACGCGGTTAACCTTGCCATTACGCTTATTGTTATCACCACATTATTTGCCATTATATTTAAGGTTTTACCCGATGTTAAAATCTCGTGGAAGGATGTTCGCTCTGGCGCTATTTTTACCGCGTTGCTGTTTATGCTGGGTCAATATCTTATCAGTTTGTATATTCAATACTTTGCCAACAGTTCAGCCTACGGCGCGGCAGGTTCCATTATCGTTATTTTAACCTGGATATATTATACATCGGCCATACTGTACATTGGCGCCGAGTTTACCCAGGTATATGCCGAAGCTATCGGCAGCCGTATTGAGCCCGCCGAATATGCCGTACACATTCGCCAAACTGAGGTTGAGGTTGAAGTAAAGAAACTCCCTCCTCAAAATCCGGATATCAAAGACAATCTAAAAACCGATTCATAATTAGTAATTATCATGAATAAAGGTCATTATCCTAACCATTTCATCGCGCACCTGGCTGGTGGGGTGGGTAAAATTATTATTCATAAAGCAAAATGCCAGGCGCTTGCCCTTGCGGGTAACCAAATAACCGCTCTGGTTATAATCATATAATAACGATCCTGTTTTGGCCCATACAAAAACCTGCCCCTTATCGGTTTTGTAGGCCGTTTTTAAGGTACCCGCTACGCCACCCTGCGGCAGCAAACTATGCAGCAGCTTTTCATCTTTCAACTCCAATATTTTATTTAACAAAGCAATTATGCTTCTGGGTGTACACATATTATACCTCGAAAGTCCCGATCCATCTACCCATTCAGGCTCATCGGGCAAATTATTTAAAAAATGAGTTTTGGCGTAATTAATTACCGAATCGGTATTAAGCGTATTAAATTTTGTTGCTGAGCATACCAGCAGCAATTGCTCCGCTATAAAATTATCGCTGTTTTGCAGCATGTATTTATAAACCGAATCAGCCCTGGTATCATAAACCACCTTTGCGCTGCTGTCCATGGGTAAATGGATGGCCGTTACCAACATTTTCAGCGTATCCTGCAACAAGGCAATCGTTAAATCCGTACTCGCTTTCCAGGGAATTTGCTGACTGAATTTTGCAGGCAAGGCCATTTTTGGATAAATAAAGGTATCGCTGTAATAATCCCGTTTTACTTTAAAGTTGCCCGGCTTATAAGTGCTATCGTGTTGCAGGTATCGGGCAAAATAAGCCGGGCTTATTTTCAGCGAATCATGTTTATCGGCATATACCTCAACCGTATTATTTTCCAGCGGCAACTCTGTTATTTCGGCCTGGTAATAATCGTTATAATCGTTCCAGCTCCAGCCCGAGCCATAAAAGTCATTCGTGTAATCTCCAGCGGCAAAATACAATTGCTTGCCGCTGTTTTTCAGAAAATTGAAACCCCTTACACCTTTCAGGTCGGTATGCAGAAACGACGGATCACCAACGCCCCAAAATATGAGCGAATCATGGTGTATCAAATACTTAAAAGCCGGTATCGAATCGCCCAGCATTTTAAGGCAGGTATAAAAGGTAAATAGCTTGGTGTTTGATGCCGGCGTAAAATATTTGTCGGCATTCAGCTCATAAATCATTTTCTTTTTATCTATATCGTACAAAGCGAAGCCCGTAAAATGATCGTTCAAAATAACCGAATGTTTAAACATTTTTTTGATCTTCCGCTTTTTTATGGATCGCCCATCGGCGTAATGATGGCATAGCAGCAAGCAGCTAAAAACTATAATAAACACAGGTATTTTTAACCGCATATTGTTGGTTTTTTAACAATTATATTATGTAAATTTAAACTTCCAATTGTAAATTAAGTTGCTTATTATTTTATCCCATAAAATAAATTGGCTACGTATAGCAACGCTGTTGTTTTTACTAATGGGATGGGTATTGCCCTGCAACGCACAGTATTTCACTTTAGATAGCAACCGCAGGCATATCACCCTACCTTTCCGCCTTGTTCGTAACATGATCGTTATACCGCTTAAAATAAACAATAAGGGGCCGTTTAATTTTATTTTGGATACCGGCGTTGGCCTCATGATCATTACCGAACCCTCGCTGGTTGATTCTATCAACCTGGCGTCAAAGCGCATCATAAAAATATCGGGCATGGGCAATGGCGAAGATAATGAAGCCTACCTCACTTCACTTTTAAAAATTGATATCGACGGATTACAAAGCCATGGCGTATATGCGGCCTTATTAAGAAAGGATTATTTCAACCTTTCAAACTATGCAGGTATACCCATACACGGTTTATTAGGTTACGATTTTTTTAACAACCTGGCTGTTAAAATTAATTTTGGCGATAGCACCTTAAATGTTTGCCTCCCAAAAAACCTGCATATTTGGCACAAAGGAAACAAAATTCCGATAACTGTTGAAGACCGGAAACCTTATGTACAGGCGGGCATTATTTTTGCAAATAATAAAAAGATAAATTGCAAGCTGGTGATAGATATAGGCGCGGGGCACCCGGTATCAATTGAAAATATGATTAAAGAAAACGGGCTGCCACAAAAATTTATCAGCGCCAATTTAGGTGTAGGCTTAAACGGCCCCATAGATGGATTTATTAGCCGCATAAATGAAGTTGATTTAGGGAAATACAAGCTCAAAAATGTATTGGCATCATTCCCTGATGAAAATAACGCGAAACTAATATCAGCTGTGCCGCGCGATGGCAATCTGGGGATTGGAATACTTAAACAATTTGATGTGATTTTTGATTACGCCGATAACGTTATTTACCTGAAACCAGGCTTGCATTTTAAAGAATCGTTTGAGCATGATATGAGCGGGCTGGAATACTACGCAACGGGCGACGGCTATCACCACATAATTATCAGCCGGGTGGAGCCGGGTTCAGCAGGCGATGAGATAGGGCTGGAGAAAGGCGATGAAATAACAGCTATAAACCTGGAGCCTGTTGCGCGCATGAGCCTGGGGGATATTGATTCCATTTTTAAATCAAAAGAAGACCGCAGCATTTTACTGGAAGTTTTTCACGATAAAAAATACGACAGGGTAATACTTACCTTAAAACGCAGGATCTAAGCCCTGTGTTTTTAACCTCAGTTAGCCTCTGATTTATTTTAGCTGGCTTATGTTTTCAAAAAAAGCAGCCTGCAAATCTAAAAGCGATCTTACATTCATCTTTTCACCATACATATCAAAGCATAAAAACTGCGCATGCTTAGCATCATTATTTTTTGCCTTTTCAAAAAAATTAAAGGTTTCAAAAAAATAATGATTTGTTGTAACATTATTTTTACTGTTTGTTTGTGAGGTGTTTAGCCTAAAACCCACACTATCCATCCATTTATGCACCTTTAGGTGCAAGTTTGTGCGTAAATTATTCATAGGTTAATGTTTTATTTAACGCTAACGAAAAATTATACTCAAATGTTTCAACCAATAGTAAATTCCTTATCAACAATTGTTCATTTTCTTGCTTAATAACTTTCTAAATCCTTCCTGGTAAATAAATTTGAAACTAATTGCATGCGTTTTCGTAGAACAGGGTCATTAGTTACTAAAAGGATATGAAAAAACTAAAACTTATACTACCAATTTTATTATTACTGGCATTCAGTTTAAGTGATTGCCGTAAAGACAAAACTCCAGGCCCGGTTGGGCCCACAGGCGCTACTGGAGCAACAGGTGCAACGGGCGCTACCGGAGCAACAGGCGCTACGGGCGCTACCGGCCCTCAAGGTGCTACAGGCGGAGCCGCTGGTGCTACTGGTGCTACTGGTGCTACTGGTGCTACAGGGGCTACGGGAGCAACTGGGCCAGCAGGAGCAACTGGGGCTACTGGGGCTACTGGACCCGCCGGTGCCACAGGCGCTACCGGTAAAACTGGTGCCACGGGTGCTACAGGGCCAGCAGGTGCTACGGGTGCAACCGGAGCTACAGGTGCCACAGGTGCTACTGGTGCC
>Ga0302303_10000745_pt1 | contig 24207 bp, 17 predicted proteins | sample III_Palsa_E2_1_FD_194542 | JGI IMG/M metagenome (GOLD analysis project Ga0302303, IMG submission 194542) | Peat permafrost microbial communities from Stordalen Mire near Abisko, Sweden - III_Palsa_E2_1 | ecosystem: Environmental > Terrestrial > Soil > Palsa > Peat permafrost | place: Sweden...
CAGCCTCTTTTGCTTTTAATTCTTTTTCTGCTTCTTGTTTTTTTGCCATTAATTAATTTTTCTCCTTTTCCCAATTTTCTAATTGGGACTGCAAAGGTACGGATATAATTTAATTACAAAAAAATATTTTAAGTGTTAAATGCTGATTTTTAAGGCTTTTTATCAGGAAAGATGCATTTTGGGAGGCGATTTGTGAATAGTTAAGCTAATATGCTGATCAATCGGTGGTTAACTTGCCATCTATCTCATCAAATATCTGCATAAAGGTATCATATATATGTTCGCGATACTCAACCACAACCTCATTTATATTGGCTTCATGCTCATCGGTAAACGGATCTTGCCATACCCGCATGCAGATTCTTTTTAGCGCATAGGCAATTTTGGGTGTTTCGGAGTAGGTGTGCAGGTAGCCATCCCGCTTAAAACCTTCAAAAAAACGGAAGAATTTGGTGCTGTCTTTTAATCCTGCAAAGGTTAAAAATTCCTGTATCACTTCATGTTCGCAGCCGGCCATGTGCTCATAAAAGGTGTCGGCCGAAACGGTGTTGGTGGTGATGAGCAGGTTATCCAGTATCAGTTCCAAAGCAATATGACCTAAAAAGAATGGTTTTACTGGTGATCCTGTGATAACCGGCGCCAGTTGTTTTTTAAGCTCGTGCGAATGGGTAAGGAAAAAATCGGATGAGTGGAAATAGCGGTCAACTTCCAGGTGCTTGTTCCAACCTTTGATGATGCAATTGATGCGGTCGTCGGTATGATGAAGTTTTTCTGGGTGAAGGACGATCGTTTTATCGGCATTCTTTAACAGATCAGGCAAAACTATGCCTAATATATGGTAGCAGTCGGTAACGTTGCGGTCAAAATAAAAATGAGATAAAAAATTCATATATGCTAACAGCTCAATATACGGAAAATAATATTACCTCAGAGTTAACACCGCTAAAAAAGTAGATTTTATACTATTCTGTTATATTTGCCCCCGTTTAAATTAGCATATACACAATGAATTTTGTTGAAGAATTACGCTGGCGGGGCATGCTGCATGATATTATGCCCGGAACCGAAGAATTGTTGAATAAAGGAATGGCAGCAGGCTATATTGGTTTTGACCCAACCGCCGACTCGTTACACGTAGGCAGCCTGGCACAGATCATGACTTTGATCCACTTCCAGCGCGCGGGGCATAAGCCTTTTGCTTTGGTTGGTGGTGCTACGGGTATGGTAGGGGATCCTTCCGGTAAATCAGCAGAGCGTAATTTACTGTCTGAAGATGTGCTACAGCATAATTTGGCAGGTATACAAAAGCAGTTAGAAAAATTCCTGGATTTTAACAGCGGTGCCAACAGCGCCGAAATGGTTAATAACTATGATTGGTTTAAGGAGTTTTCTTTTTTGAATTTTATACGCGATGTGGGTAAACACATTACTGTTAACTATATGATGGCCAAAGATTCGGTAAAGAACCGTATCAATGGTGATACCGGCATGTCGTTTACTGAGTTTACTTATCAGTTGGTACAAGGCTATGACTTCTACTATTTATGGAAGAACAAAAACTGCGTACTCCAAATGGGCGGCAGCGATCAGTGGGGTAATATTGTTACCGGTACCGAGTTGATCCGTCGTAAAGATGCGGGAGAGGCTTATGCTTTAACTACCCAATTAATTAAAAAATCAGACGGCACCAAATTTGGCAAAACCGAAGGTGGTAACATCTGGTTAGATCCCGCTAAAACCTCGCCTTACAAATTCTACCAGTTTTGGCTGAATACCAGCGATGCTGACGCCAAAACTTATGTGCGAATATTTACTTTGTTTGAAGAGGAAGCCATCAAAGCCTTAGAAGTTGAACAGGATGCAGCGCCGCATTTGCGTACGTTACAAAAAGCTCTAGCTAAAGATATAACCATCCGTGTGCACGGCGAGGCTGAATATGAAAAGGCCATTAAATCGTCAGATTTCCTTTTCGGGAATACCGGCATTGAATTTTTAAGTGAACTGAGTAATGAAGAAGTAATAGGCATTTTTGAAGGTGTGCCTAACTTTACTATAGCGGCCAGCGAACTGCAAAATGGTATCAACGCGATTGATCTGTTAGCAGGTTCAACCGCGGTATTCGCATCAAAAGGCGAAGCTAAAAAGATGATCCAAGGTGGTGGGGTGGCTATCAACAAGCAAAAGATTGGTGCTGCTGAAGATGTTTATAATGCTGATTCATTGATCAATAGCAAGTTCTTAGTAGCTCAGAAAGGCAAGAAAAATTACTTCCTGATCATCGCAGAATAATAAAACAATAACATAAATAAAAAGCCTCCTGATTTTCAGGAGGCTTTTTATATTATAAGTCGCTTAACAAATCCAATTTTTTGGCATTGTATTCCTCTTGCGAGATCAAGCCATTATCAAACAAATTTCTCAGCTTTTTAAGTTTCTCGGTAAGTTCATCTGGCTTTGGTGCTGCAACAGCAACTGGTGGCTCTTCGTGCACTACCGGTGGGGCTGCAACAGGAGCCGGTTGTGCCTGAGGTTGCGGCTGCGGTGCTTGTTGCTGGAATGGTGAAAAAGCTGATGGTGTTTCAAACTGCATAGCGCCTGACTCCGCACGTTTTTCTTCCAGATCACGCAGGCGACGGGCTTCACGCTCTTCTTCCTTACGTTCCTGCGCGTATTGGTATAGTTTACGGGCTTGTACTTTAGGTAAGTAATCAACACCCATTTCGGCGCCATTGGTGGTTCTTACGCTGAAGATGGCGCCAATAATTTCTTCCTTGGTGAACACATCCACGATATCTTTCCAAACAAAATCAACAAACTTAATAGACAAGCCCAGGTTTGCCGGGGTGAAAAACAGTATACGTTTATTGGTAAGCGCGATGCAATCGGGCAAAATATTTACCAATGGTTTTTTTTGAACGGCGATATACAATATTTCTTCGCCGGAGTTAAGCAGGTCGGTTAAGCGCGAGTATACTTTCTCTACGGTTTTCGGGTCCTGCTCGTCGTTCAAAAATTTCTCAATCATATATATGGTTGTTAGTTAGGGCAAATTTAATAATTATATATTATTTACAGGTTAAGTTTTATGCTATCAGCAAATTACAACCGCGTATATCGGCATTATCAAACCTACCCAGCACCTCAAACGAGCCATCAGCGTAAATTTTACCCAAATCCTGCGTAGCTATAAATGAGCACGAATTGATATTCGCCAAATCGATAATATTAATGCCGCCTGCTTTTCCATCGCCAATTAAAGTAATAGGGTCGTTGGTATCGCGGGTTATAAGGCGCATCCAGGGTGGAGTTTCAAATAGCCCGTCACCTTTAGAATATGCCTGCGACAGCAACTCCGTCATCCCATATTCCGAGTGTATGGTATCAACCCCAAAACCTTTGGTTAAAATGGCGTGCAGTTCCTCGCGAATCATTTCCTTTCTGCGGCCTTTCATGCCACCGGTTTCCATCACAATCAACTCCGGGAAATCAACCTGGTAAGCCTCCACAAAATCAAGCAAAGCAAAGGTAACGCCTATCAATACCGTGGGTTTGTTGGCTTGCTGTTGCTTTTTAAGCTGATGATACAAATCCTCGTGGTTATACAAATAAAAGCCGCTATCGGGGTTGTCGGATTGTTTGATCAAATCCTCGGCCATATAAATCAGCGATGATCCTTCGCGCTCTAAGTAGGAGGGCAGCAAGGCCAGTACCGTGTAACCTTTAACATCGCCGTAAAACAACTCGAACGCTTTGCGGAAGCTTGCTTCGTACCAGCTTACATCCGTTACCGGGTGCCTGCTGGTGATTATGCCCGTGGTGCCCGAGCTGGTGAACGTAACCTGCACCTCATCGGTACTGCTAACCACGGTATGCGATTTAAAAAACTCTATCGGCATAAAAGGGATCTGATTAACCTCCTTAACAGCCCCGGTATCAATCCTCATTCCCCTGATAAAATCGCCATACACGGCACAGTTTTGCGCCTGGTGGCGAAATACCTGTAAGGCTGCCCGGGTAAACTCATCGTTATTGCGGATAGAAAATATTTGCTGTTGGGTTACACTCATGCCGCTGCAAATATAACGAGGCGCTTTTGCTTTTGTTAAAATTTATGCAAACAACCGTATTGTTTAAGGGTTAAATAATTACATCTATAAGAAACAACAATTAGAATAAAAAACTTATGAAAACATTAAAATTATTATGCGTGCCCCTGTTACTAAGCGTATTTATAGTAATGGCATCAGCAACCGACGCAAGTAAAGAAACTGAACGCATCCACGCTTCGGCTAACGTGATCAGGGATTTTGGTAAAATGAAGGAAAGCATCCCGCACGAACTCATCGACCAGTATAGCGGTATCGTGATCATCCCGCACCTCATCAACGCTGGTTTAGGCATTGGCGGTTTACGCGGTAAAGGCGTGGCTATGGTGAAATTGCCGAACGGCAAATGGAGCGATCCTGTTTTTGTTACCCTTACCGGTGGCAGCATCGGCTTGCAGATTGGTGTACAATCAACTGATTTGGTGTTGGTTTTCCGTCACCGTGGGGCTTTGGCTAAGGTTAAAAATGGCGACTTCACCCTGGGTGGCGACATTTCGGTTGCAGCTGGACCCGTTGGCCGCAGTTCATCTGCCAGTACCGACTATAAACTGGAAGCCGAAGTATACTCATACTCACGCAGCCGCGGTTTATTTGCCGGCATTACCCTGCATGGCTCAAACCTGTCAATCGACAAATCTGCCGATCACAAATTTTATGGTCACGACCTAAGCTCTGCCGAAATATTTGAAACCGGCGCCAGTACTACCGAAGGCGTGGTTGGTTTAAAAGATGCCATCAGTCATTTATAAAATATACGTGTCAAAGGTACTTCTCCGCTGGAGAATGATTTAGGATGAGGTTAAAGCCCTGCTGCAAAGCGGGGCTTTTTTGTTGCTGTTTCATTTTTGGAGAGGCCTGCCGCAAGTATGTTAAACCACCACCCGGCATACCACCGAAACAGCACCCGAACACCCCGAAACATACCCGAACGCACCCGAACACACCGGCATAAACCGGTACAAGCCGAAACAAACAAGCTGCTGTAAATGAATGTGTTGAAATTGTAAGGGTGTTTCAGGGATGAAACAAGATTAGCTGTGGAATGGTGGGTTTTGAAACAGGATGAAACAGATGGAATATTGTGATAGTACCAAATTAGCTAGCTTGCACCAACAAAGGATATTTTTCAAATTAATGACCAGCTATTTTAAAATAGCTACTTAAAAAAGGCTATTGTAATCCATTCAATTATAAAATGATTAATTTTAATCATAACATTGCTTAAAATTAAGTTCATCAATAGTTACTCAACATCTGGATTCATTAAATAAATGGAGTATTTAGCAGGGAATATCGAAACGGAGAATAATCCTTTTGAATTAAATATATGGGAAAGTCTTATAGATTACTTCGATATATATGAAGGGATTTTAGGTTATAAGATACCTTCCTTAGGGATAATAAATAGTGATGTACCTACTTTTGTTATTCGATCTAAGAAGTTCGGTATCATCATCATTGATGTAGTAAGTGATAAAATAACGAATTTTGATGAAGAAAATGAGTTTTGGATTACCGAGAATACAGAAGAAATCTATTCAAGAGATTTAGCTATTTCCTTATATTCGAAAGAGTTAGAAAGTGTACTTCAAAAAAACACTAAAATTTACAACATCAGAAATGGAAAATGGTCTGAAGAAATAAATATTTCTAATCTATTAATTTTTGCTAATAATTCCGACATTGAAGTCGAACAACTAAATGATAGCACAGAAGACCCGATCTTTAATAAATATATTACATCAGAAAATTTAATTGTAAAGTTAGGTGAGCTTTATAAACCCATTGATGTAGAACTATCTAATGAAGTAATTGATATTATCGATTCAATTTTAGATGGATCAGATGTATTTAGTAAAGTAAAAAAGAAAAAAGTTTCAGATGCTCCTAAAACATTTAATGAATTAATTAAAAAATCTCTTGATTATACATTTAAATTAGATAAAACACAGAGACAAGTTGCATTACAAGTTCCTCCTGGACCTCAGCGAATCCGAGGTTTAGCGGGTACAGGAAAAACAGTAATACTCTGTATGAAAGCTGCTTTAGCTCATAAAGCGTTAAAGAATCAAAAAATTTTGTTTGTCTTTAATACACAAAGTATGTATAATCAAGTAAGATCTTTAATTACAGAATATTATTTCAATTTAGCTAAAACAATGCCTAACTGGAATAATCTACATATTCTGCATGCTTGGGGAGGAAGTAGTACCCCCGGGTTATATTATAATACAGCTAATGCGGCGGGAATAAGACCCTTAAATTACTTAAATGTAAAAGGACATGAAAATCCACTTGAAACGATTTATGCAAATTTAATTGAAAGTGCCAAGAACAATATATTAGCAACCTACGATATTGTTCTTATTGACGAAGCTCAAGATTTTTCTCCTGCTTTTTTTGAAACAATTTATTATTTGACTAAGCCAATTGATGCCGATCTTACTAAGCGCCGCATTGTATGGGCTTATGACGAGTTTCAGTCAATGTCAGAGTTGAAAATTGCTCAACCCGAAGATTTGTTTGGTTTAAAAACCGATGGGACCCCTAATATGCCAAATACCGTTTTGGAGGGCACATATAAAGGTAAAATAGAAAAAGATTTTGTACTACCTAATTCATACAGGAATCCACGCGTAAATTTGATGGTGGCACATGGGTTAGCGTTAGGCTTGTATAGCAAAAGCGCAAAAGTTCCCATGGAAGATAAAAGGGATTGGGTAGCTCGTGGATATAAAGTAATAGAACCTGCCAAACAAGTTTTTGTAGAGGGGGATCACGTAATTGTTGAGCGACCTGAAGAAAATAGTAAAAACGAACTTGAACGCCTACTTAAAGAATCTGGAAGCCTTGAGAAAAAACTTATAATTTTTAAAAAATTCAGAACTATAAATGATGAAATAAATGAAGTCATTACCAAAATTGTTTGGCTTATTAATGTTCAAAATGTAGAAGCAGAAGAGATAATTGTTATTAATCTTGATACCAAAAATTCAAAAGCTCAATTTGAATATATAAGGCAGCAATTAGACATAAATAAAATTAAAGCTATTTCACCAGGATACATTGAATCTACGGATGCATTTAAAGAGCCGGGAAAGGTTACGTTAAGTACTGCTTTCAGAGCCAAAGGTAATGAAGCAAATATTGTATTCATTATTAATAGTCAAAGAGTTATAGCTGATTCTACCTTCAAAATGAGAAATGCTGTTTTTGTTTCAATAACTAGGACAAGAGGGTGGTGCTATATTTACGGAAATGGAAATGGTATTGAAGAGTTGGATACGGAAATAAATAATATAATTGAAAATTATCCGAAATTTAATTTTGTATTTCCCGATGAAGATCAAATAAAAAGAAAACTTAAGATTATTCAAAGTAATAAAGACGTAGAAAAAGCTGATAAAGAAATTGATACCTTGTTTTCTGATGATTCCTATAGAGCTTTACTTTTGGAAAGAATAGCCAACAACCCGGATTTCTTGAAAGATATTAATAAGTTAAAAGGAAATTGAGAAATGACTTTAGAAGGCGTTTTCTCAAACATTGAACAAGCTGAAAGTACATTCAGAAACTTGATAGTCAGTACATATTACACTAAAAAGCATAATGAAATTAGCTGGAATAACTATTCTACTGGCATATTTAAAAATTTATATGCTAAAGAGTATGAAATGGTTATTCGCAATAAACAGTATAGTTTTCTTTTAAAAGATAATAAAGGATGCATTCAATTTTATTATTTATTTAAAGATGCTAAACTATCAAAAATGAAACTTTGTTACTATCCTTACCCAGTAGAACTTAGAGATACTATAGAAGATATTGAAAACAATTTTTCGGACAATAATGATGAAATAATTGGTGAATATTATTTTGACTTATACAATATCTTTAGTCATCAATTTGAACTCTCTTTGTCTGACGAGAAACTTAAAGCGCTTGTACAAGAATCAAGAGAACTGGGGAATTTCGAAAGTGAGGAATCATTAATTCTCGGAAAATTTGAAAATAAATATCGATTTACCAATAGTTCGCATTTACGAATAGATTATGATCCTAATGTTGAAACACACCATAAGTGTGAAATACAAGTAGGCGCAATAAATAATATACGAATGCCTGTAGACAAAATTTTGATGCCTTTTACGTTTTGCGATTTTGTACTTAAAAATGTATTTCCATCAGAATATAAAACAATAAAAAGTAAACAATCTTACTCTTCTATATTTAATAATTCAAAAGCCCAATCCGTTGCTGTAAAGCCATTCTTTGAACCCAATATTTTTAATAGTCATTTATAAATGTCAGCATCTAGTGACGTACCTATGTAGCGTGTGTCAAATTTCACAATTAAGTTCGTCCTGTACAGCTACGAGATTGCTTCGTTCCTCGCAATGACAATTAAAAGAGGCATTAACTATCCCAAGTCGTAAACGCTGTAAGTAGGGGATTGCCACGTCGTTCCTCCTCGCAATGACGGTTGAGAAAGCTTTGTATAGTTTAGGGATTGCTTCGTTCCTCCTCGTAATGACGGTAGAAAAGAAAATGACAGTTAAAGCGCGTAATGGCCTGACGGAAAAGCGGGCCAAGGCGTTTTGCCCTGAGCGCTGAAGCTTTTTCCCGTCTTGAATTTTTGGTCCTTTTGTTTCAAGACAAAAGGACTAGCCCCTTCCGCGGCAATGAGCGGCAAACGAAAATAATTCCGATCCCCACCCCGCGCCGCAATCGAGTACCGCCTTTGCAGGGCGCAAACGCTGTAAGTAGGGGATTATTAATGTTGTGTTTGTTTTTAATTGTATTAATGAGCTCCCTCTGGTCGGTTGTCCACGCTCCGCTCGCAATGACGGTTTGGAGAGATACTAAACCAAGCGCGCAGTGGCTGAAGGAAGACCGGGCCAAGCATTTTGTCTTGCGGGTAAGTTAACACTCCAATCAATCCTGCCAAATTTCGTTAAACACTAAATATAGCATTCAACAACACAAACATTAACTATTAATATCAACATAACATAATTTATAGGATAACATAACAATTTGATAATCTGCATTTTTCAGTAAATAAGTGGCAATTGTATTTCTTTGAATAACTCAATTACATCACAATTAATTTAAGCTGAAAAGATTATGCTCAACGTACTAAGTGCAATCACTTTGCCTTTTATTGGCGAGGTTACTTTAAGCGCGTCGCTGCTGGTTGTTTTTATGATTTGCCTATTAGCAGTAGTCGGCTTCGAATTTGTTAATGGTTTTCACGATACCGCCAACGCGGTTGCCACGGTTATTTACACCAAGGCTTTAAAACCGGTTTATGCTATTCCATGGTCGGGCACGTTTAACTTCCTGGGTGTGTTCCTGGGCGGTGTAGGTGTTGCTATGGGTATCCTCAAGCTACTCCCGCTTGACGACCTGATGAAACTGCCTGTTGCCATAGGCGCGTGCTTTGTGCTCTCGGTATTGCTGGCTTCCATCCTGTGGAACTTGGGTACATGGTATTTAGGTATCCCATGTTCAAGCTCGCACACGCTTATCGGCGCTATGATTGGCGGTAGTATAGCCTTTACTTTATACTATCACGGTGTAGGCGTAAACTGGGACAAAGCTAAAGAGATCGGCCTATCGCTTATCCTATCGCCATTAATTGGCTTTGGTGCGGCAGCGCTGCTGATGCTGCTGTTACGTAAAACGATGAAAAACTCCGGCCTTTTCCACATCCCGCAAGGCGAAAATGACAAGCCGCCATTGTTGATCCGTGGTTTGTTGATCTTAACCTGTACACTGGTTAGCTTTTTCCACGGTAGTAACGACGGGCAAAAAGGTGTAGGTTTATTAATGCTGATATTGATTGCATTTGTGCCTGCACGTTTCGCGGTTAACCACAATAAATCGGATGCGCAAATGCTGGCTTCGTTAAATAAGATCGAAGTTTCTATCAATAACGCTAAAGTAAGCGGAGATAAAGGCCACGGCCTTGTGCTGGCCAGCGATTCGGCCATTGATAAAGCCAAAGGCTTTTTCGCCAGCAAAGCCGATACCGATAAAACGTATAAATTGCGTAAAAAAATAAAAAGCATCCAAAAAGATGTTGCCGCGGTATTGGTTGCTAAAGATTTAAGCCTGGCTCCCGCAGATAAAGCAACATTAACATCAGGTGCAAAAGACCTTACCGATATGACCGATTGGGCACCGATATGGGTTATCGCCACCATTTCTATATCTTTAGGTATAGGTACCATGGTTGGCTGGAAACGTATTGTAGTAACCATTGGCGAAAAAATTGGTAACCAGCACTTAAACTACGCGCAAGGCGCTACATCCGAAGTTGTGGCTGCTGCCACCATTGGATTAAGTACCTGGTTTGGTTTGCCGGTGAGTACCACGCATGTGCTATCAAGCGGTATTGCCGGTTCAATGATGGCATCAGGCGGTACTAAAAACCTTAATGGTAATACGTTAAAAAATATAGCCATGGCATGGATACTAACTTTGCCTGTTTCTATTATTTTAGCAGGAGGTTTATTTATGTTATTCCATTTATTTATTTAGTGCTCAGCATTATTCACATTAAAATATTGAAAAAATGAAACAAATACTTGTTGCTATAGATTTTTCAAACAGCGCGGGCAATGCCATGGAATATGCCATGAATTTGGCTAAGATATTAAACATGGAAGTATGCGCCATACATGCCATCGGCCCCACCGAAGGCATTAACAACAATACCTACAACGCTATTTTTATTGATGATTACTACAACAATAAGCGCCAGGCACTAAAGGATTGGGCTGCAAAATATACCGATCGTGAGGAGTTTAAGGATATTGAGGTAAGCACCGTTTGTGGTGTAGGCTTCTTAAAAAACGTAATAGGCAAATACATTGAGGATCATCATGTTGAACTGCTGGTGATGGGGATGATCGGCTCTACCGGCTTAACCGGCATTGTGGGTAGTAATGTGAGCACCGTTGTTTCGGTAGTGAAAATACCAACGCTAATTGTGCCGCTGGAAAGCAAGTTTTCGGGTGTGCCGATAATTACCCTGGCAACCGACTATGAAACCAGGCTTTCTGCCGATGATGTAAACGCGCTGAACGAAATGGTTGAAGCCTTTGGTGCACCAAAAATGCAGGTGCTGTACGTAGCCGAAAAAAGCGGTGCCAAGAACCTGGAAGCAGGCGAAAACAAGCTAAGGGAGTTGATTAAAAACGTTAACCTTGAGTTTAATTACATAACCGATAGTCGCCCCTTAAATGGCATTATGAAGTTTGTTGACGACCACGAAACCGACATTTTGTGCCTTGTAAAACACCACCACGGCATCGTTTACCGCCTGTTTAACCGCAGCACCGTAAATCAGATCATGAACAAAACGGTAAAAGCCATTTTGGTTTTACACGAATAGTATTTCTCTACAACCTTATCATAAAAAAGCTGCTTTATGCGGCTTTTTTGGTTTGTTGATAATTTGTAAAACCTAAAATCACTTATTAAATGAGTTATCCCTGCCGATACCGGATATTTTTTTTAACTATTTTATATTAATGTTTTAATTTTTGTAAAAAAATTTGTTAAGTTTACTCTTGTAATGTTTAAATTACAATTGGCATTAGCTTAATTGATAATTAATAATTAATAATTAATATTACAATACCCTAACAAAAAACTTATCAAAATATGAATATTTCTACAAACAGATCAGAACAAGAAAATGGCGGTAGCGACTTTGAAAAAGTAACATCAACCGCTAAAAAACCTTACCATACACCTAAAATAGAAAGGCATGGTAGTTTAAGCAGCCTTACACAGTTGGGTCCTTTCCGTGGTTCCGACGGAAACACAGAATGGGTGGACTGTACAGCTAGCTAGGCATTGTTTTTTATACCAGATTTTTGATAGCAATAACAGGATAATAAAACCCTGTTATTGCTAATTTATCGATACTAATACCCCACCGCTACACAAACGTTCCGTTTTGGGTGATGTTGATAGCTGATGCATTTTTATTATAATATTCAAACTTCTAAATATCAAAATTATGAATGCGAATAACTCAAACCAACCACAACAAACATTAGCCAATAATAGCGCGGCTAATGCGCTAACATCAAACGCGAAAAAGCCTTATCATACACCCAAGGTAGAAAGGCATGGTAGTTTAGTTAACCTTACACAACAAAATATAAATCGTGGTAATGACGGGGAAACATTTTGGGCCGATTGCACACTTACATAGGTGTTGTTTTTTGCAGCGCAGTTTTTAAGCTTTAAATTAATGTATTAGTATTTGTAATTTGCAGATACTGATATCCCTGTATTGGTCTTTTTTTTTATTAAAAATCATTTTCATAAAAATATCATAACGTTAATCAGCAACCTAACCTTGTGCCGTTATGCTAATTATCGTATATAAACAATTGCCATGATATTTGGCGGGCGGTAATAAATTTTTATTTTTATACCATGCCCAAACTCAATATTGCCATAGCTGTAAAGGATTTATCTTCAGTTTTCTCCCAATTTATTTTCAAACAATTAACCGGAATCAAGTGGTTATCGGTAGCTGTAATCAGTTTTCAGGAGGTGGCCTCGTCAAGCGCTAACCTTTTTATTGTTGTCCTGGAAGACGCTTCCTTACGCGAAATATTTGATGTGACAGCAACATTCCGTACATCAAATAAAAATGCGATTTACCTTTCGGCATTAAACAATAAACTTGCAATAGGCCCCCTACATTTCCCGGGGCGAACTGCTGGCGCGGATGCTGCTTATTTATTGCTAAAAGAAACCCACCTTAAGCATTTAAAACAAAATAAATTATCTTCAGCAATAACATCAACACTTAAAGCGGATGATATTGAACAACATCCGGATGTTTTTTATAATCTTACAGCTGAACTTATAACCGAGTTAAAGGCTATTCACGCCGACGATCCAAACGATAAATTAATATTTGTAAATAATATATCAGTTTTTAAACTTACCGGTAACAAAACAAAACCCGAACGTAATTACGTATTCCCGCTATTCGATAATAGTAGTAAACCCGCACCCACGCAAACAGTACTTGATTATAAGCTATTGTTAAGTGAATACATGCATTCCAAATCAAATATTAAAAGCGCATATTTTACCGGCAGCAATGATAGTAATAGCGACAGTTACAATAGTGTTACTATAGTTGGTGGTGGCACCGGCGGTTATTTAACCGCGTTATCTCTTAACGCAAAACATCCGGCACTGAAAATTACATTAATTGAGTCATCTAAAATCCCGGTAATTGGGGTGGGCGAAGCAACAACGCCTGATATCCGGACAATGCTTTTTAAGAAGCTTAAATTTTCGGCACTTGATTTTTATGAAAAAGTGAAACCCACCTGGAAACTAGGCATCAAATTTTTTTGGGGGCAGCCGGGCGATTACGCTTTTAATTATCCATTCGGATCATTTGATCCTTTAAGCTCATACCTGGTTAACGGTGATATCAATTCATCATCATTAATATCTGTATTAATGAGCGAAGATTCATCGTTCGTAGTTTCGATGACCGATAAAAAGGGTGAAAAACAATTGGCATCGCTATCTGATGATATCCAGTATGCCTTACATCTTGATAATGTATGCTTTATTGATTATCTAAAGACGAAAGCGCTGGAGCGTGGAATTATTCATATAGATGATAAGATCATCGGTACAGAGAAAAAAGAAAACGTTAATGAAATAAGCGCCGTAATAGGTGAAAGCGGGGCACGCTACGCCGATGATTTTTTTGTTGATTGCACAGGGTTTCAATCCCTGCTGCTGGAGAAGGCATTAGGCTCGCCTTATGTTTCGTATCAGAATAGCTTATTTACGGATATGGCAGTAACGGGCACCGTGCCGAACAATGAAAAAATAATACCTTACACTTATGCCGAATCTATGAATAATGGCTGGTGCTGGGGTATACCAATGCGTGGCGAAGATCACCGTGGATATGTTTTTTCATCAGCGTACTGCTCGGTTGATGAAGCTGCAAATGAGATAAGAGCGAAAAATCCCGCTATCGGCGAATTAAAAATGGTAAAATTCAGATCCGGCAGGCATCAGGAAATCTGTATCGGCAATGTTTTTGCTATCGGCAATTCTTTCGCATTTGTTGAACCGCTTGAATCTACGGGTATCCACATGATTATTAGAGAAGTTGAAATATTAACGGATAACTTCCTCAACTTAAAAAAATCACCGGGCACCAGGCAGGCTATTAACCGTAACATGAATGCGCATTGGGATTACATCCGGGATTTTTTATCTATCCATTATAAATTCAATAAAAAATTCGACACCAAATTTTGGAAAGATGTAAGGGAATACACCGATGTATCTGCCATTCAATGGTTGCTTGATCTGTATAACGAAGTTGGTTTACTATCTTATGCAGGTGAAAATTTTAAGAGCATTATTAAACAGGAAATTAAAGACGAGATTTTTGGCTTAGTAGGTATTGATGCGGTATTACTAGGGCAAGGGGTTATTCCGAAAAATATTAACGCGCAAATAAGAAATAAGAATGTTTGGAAGGCGAATGTAGATACCTGGAAAAGCATCAAATCTATCACTATCCCAATTGCAGAGGACCTGGATTTCCTGGCGCAAAGCTTTGAGCATAATATTTTAAAGGTGTGATGAAGCGTGCGATCATTAACTTGTAATATCAGATAGCCTGCGGTTATAAATTGCCGGGCAATATTCAACTTGTCTTTATTGTTTATCATACCTTTAATGCTGCTTATTTTAAAGGTTAGTCTTGTAAAGCAATCTGCATTCACTCAAATCATTATTTAAAAATTAGTATGGGATATTAAAAAACCCGTACCTTAGTGTCAATTGTACATACTGATAAATGACTACTATAAAAGCCTGCATATTTGACCTCGACGGTGTAATTGTTGACACTGCCGTATACCACTACCAAGCCTGGAAACGCCTTGCAAACCAGCTTGGATTTGATTTTACCGAAGAACAAAACGAGAAATTAAAGGGTGTTAGCCGCACACGCAGCCTTGAATTAATACTACAATGGGGCGGCATCACCAAAACCCCTGCCGAGCAGGAAGAACTGGCAACCCTGAAAAATACCTGGTACGTGGATATGATTAGCCACATGACCCCGGCCGAAATATTGCCTGGTGCAAAAGAATTTTTGGTCGCTTGTCGTGCCGCGGGATTAAAAACCGCGCTCGGTTCGGCCAGTAAAAACTCAATGATGATATTGGAGAAGGTTGATATTGTTGATCTGTTTGATGCCGTTATCGATGGCAACAAGGTTACCAAAGCCAAACCTGACCCGGAAGTATTTTTAAAAGGTGCCGAAGCGGTAAGTGTGCCACCTGCAGCGTGCGTGGTATTTGAAGATGCCATTGCCGGTGTTGAAGCAGCTATAGCAGGCGGCATGAAAGCCGTGGGTATTGGCTCGCCGGAGGTGCTGCATGAAGCTAATTTGGTGGTGAGCGGATTGGATAAAATGAGTTTGGAGAAACTAGGGGAATTATAGCCCCACCCAACCCTCCCCGGAAGGGAGGGCTTTATTATAGGGTATCATATTTGAATATTAAATACACCAATCAAGTCTCCCCTACCGGGGGAGATTTAGAGGGGGCTGATTATGAAAGACTACATACAAATAGACGAGTGGAAGATAATTGAGGAGGGTTTTGATCCTCAACATAATAAAGTATCTGAAAGTATCTTCAGCCTGGGAAACGGCAGGATGGGTCAGCGTGCTAATTTTGAGGAAGCTTACAGCGGCGAAACACTGCAGGGCAACTATGTAGCCGGGGTTTATTATAACGATAAAACCCGTGTAGGCTGGTGGAAAAACGGTTACCCCGAGTATTTCTCTAAAGTAATTAACGCCGCCAACTGGATCGGTATTGATGTAGAGATCGATGGCATTCAGCTTGATTTGGCTAAATGCGAGATAAGCGATTTTCGCCGTGAGCTGAACATGCAGGAAGGTTATCTCAAACGTAATTTCCGTGCAAAAAATAGCGCGGGTAAAGAGGTTGAGGTAGAATCCACCCGCTTTTGTAGCATGGTTGATGATGAAACCGGCGCCATAAAATATACCATCACCCCAGTAAATTTTAGTGGCAATATTACGCTAACGCCCTTTATTGATGGCGATGTGGTAAACCAGGATGCCAACTACGATGAGAAATTTTGGGACGAAATAAGTAAAAACTGCTGGGATAATGGCTGCTATGTGCACATGCGTACCAAAAAGACCGGCTTCGATGTAATAACCGGGATGCAATATTACATCACCCAAAATGGCGCGGATGTAAAAGCCTCGGCACAAACTATCGAAAAAGAAAAATATTCCGGTGCTAAAGTTGCATTGCAAGCCCAACAAGGGCAGGCAATCACCCTGTTTAAATACGCGGCTAACCTATCGTCACAAAATCATCCGGTTGCGCACTTGGCTGATAAGCTAAAGGAAACTTTAGATCGCGTAAGCAAAAAAGAATTTAATACCATGCTGAGCGAACAGGCAGCCGCCTGGGCCGGAAAATGGAAACATAACGATATCATCATCGAAGGCGATGCTTCGGCACAGCAGGGCATCCGCTTTAATATTTTCCAGTTAAATCAAACCTACACAGGGCAGGATGATCGTTTAAACATTGGCCCCAAAGGCTTTACCGGCGAAAAATACGGTGGTGTAACCTATTGGGATACCGAAGCTTATTGCGTACCGTTCTACCTTTCAACAGCAGAGCAACAGGTAACTAAAAACCTGTTGTTATATCGCTATAAACAGCTTCCGCAGGCTTATGAAAATGCGGCTATGCTGGGTTTTGGCAACGGAGCCGCATTATACCCAATGGTAAGCATCAACGGTTTGGAGTGCCATAACGAATGGGAAATAACCTTTGAAGAATTGCACCGCAACGGCGCTATGGCTTATGCCATTTTCAATTACGTTCGCTATACTGCCGATGACAGTTATCTGGTTGATTACGGCCTCGAAGTTTTAATCGGGATTGCCCGTTTTTGGTCGCAAAGGGTTAGCTGGTCTGAGGCTAAACAGCAATATGTAATGCTGGGTATAACCGGGCCAAACGAGTACGAAAATAACGTAAATAACAACTGGTATACCAATACTTTAGCCTGCTGGTGCATGCAATACACCATGGAGGTAGTTGAAAAGGTAAAGGGTTTAGATGCAGCTAAATACAAAACGCTCATCGCAAAATTAAACTTTAACGAAGAAGACGAAACCGCCAAATTCATCCACATCATCGAGAATATGTATTTCCCGTATGATGATGAGCATAAAGTATTTATGCAGCAGGATGGTTATCTGGATAAGGAGCAAATCCTGGTTAAAGATTTGCCAGCAGCTGATCGCCCGTTGAACCAGAAATGGAGCTGGGACAGGATATTGCGCTCATGCTTTATTAAACAGGCTGATGTTTTGCAGGGGATTTATTTTTTCGAAGATCAGTACGATATCGAAACCATTCGCCGCAATTATGATTTTTATGAGCCGAGAACGGTGCATGAATCATCATTGTCACCATGCCTGCATGCCATCATCGCTGCAAAATTGGGTGATGAAGCACGTGCTTATGAGTTTTACCTGCGTACTGCCCGTTTAGATCTGGATGATTACAACAACGATACCGAAGACGGCTGCCACATTACCTCGATGGCAGGAACATGGATGACAGTTGTTGAAGGTTTCGCCGGGATGCGCGTGCATGACGGCAAGCTCTCGTTCCGGCCGTTTTTGCCGGGCAAATGGCAATCATTCTCATTCAATATTGGTTTCCGTGGCGCTTTGCTGAATATTAAAGTGAGCAAAGAAGGCGTGCTGGTTAAAAATCTTTCGGATATTGAAGCCACTATTTTGGTGGATGATAAGCAGTCGCCGGTTGGAGCGAATAGCGAGGTAACAATATAATTAAACATCGGCCTGTGGGCTGGGTCCCCTTTTGAGAGGGAGCAGGGGTGTGTTCTACAGTTTAACATACCCCTGCTATCACACACAGGCCAACGCGCGCTCCCTCAAAAGGGAAACTAAAACCAATTAAATGGCCTCCAAGGATAACAAACTCATCATTTACCAGGTATTGCCGCGTTTATTTGGCAATACCAATACCACTAATAAATACTACGGATCGGTTGAAGAGAACGGCTGCGGTAAGTTTAATGATTTTACCGATCATGCACTTTCGGCAATCAAAAACTTAGGCATCACCCACATTTTTTATACCGGGGTAATCGAACATGCAACCATGACCGATTACGTGCAATTCGGCATAAAAACGGATGATCCGGATATTGTAAAGGGGAGGGCTGGCTCGCCTTATGCCATAAAGGATTATTATGATGTTGACCCCGACCTGGCAGTTGATGTAAATAACCGCATGGTTGAGTTTGAAGCCATGGTTAAACGCACGCATGATGCCGGGTTAAAAGCTATAATCGACTTTATCCCCAACCACGTGGCACGTACTTATCATTCAGACACTAAACCTGCAGGTGTAAAGGATCTCGGTGAAAATGATGATAACACCAAGGCTTTCGACCCCAAAAATGATTTTTATTATATCTGCGGGCAGCCATTCCAGGTGCCGCAGGGTTATAATCCCGGTGGCGATGAATTTCATAGTGCGCTAAAAGATGGCAAATTTGATGAGAACCCTGCAAAAGCCACAGGAAACGACGTTTTCAGCGCTGCACCATCTATAAATGATTGGTTCGAAACTGTTAAGCTGAATTATGGTGTTGATTATTTAAATAACCATAAAACTTACTTCGACCCGGTTCCGCCTTTGTGGGATAAGCTGTTCGACATTTTAGATTACTGGGCTAAAAAAGGCATCGACGGCTTCCGTTGTGATATGATCGAGATGGTACCGGTTGAATTTTGGGGCTGGCTGATCCCGAAACTGAAAGCCGTTTATCCCGATCTTATTTTTATTGGCGAAGCCTACCAGGTTTGGCAATATAACCGCTATATTTTTGATGGTAAATTTGATTACCTGTATGATAAAGTTGGCTTGTATGATGGTTTGAAAAAACTCATCCGAAATGAAGACAATGCCACTGCGTGGGACATCAATAATGTTTGGAACAACCAATGCGTTAATATAGATGCCAACATGCTGCGCTTTTTAGAAAACCATGATGAAGAACGTATTGCAAATGGCGATTTTGCTGGCAATGCATGGCTGGCCATACCAGGCATGATGGTTACTGCAACCCTAAATGTTGGTCCGGTAATGATTTACTCAGGACAGGAGGTAGGTGAGCCTGCCGGGCAATCCTTAGGTTTCAGCAGCACCACGCGCACCAGTATTTTTGATTATTGCGGCATTCCCCAACATCAAAAATGGCTGAATAATGGTTTATGTGATGGCGGGCAATTATCCGAAGATCAAAAAAATCTGCACGCATTTTACAGCAACCTACTCAATACCGTTTTAGCCAGCGAAGCATTGCGCAACGGCAAATTTTATGAGCTGATGGTAGCCAACGAGCATCAGCCGGGCTTTAATATGCGCTTATATATTTATGCACGTTATACTGCGCAGCAACGTGTTTTGGTAATCGCTAATTTTAATCGCAGCCAGCAAAATATTACGGTTAAGCTGCCCGACGATTTGTTAAATCAATTGCATGTAAGCGGAATAACCCAATTTAAAGACTTGCTGAGCGACACCAAATACAGCACCAATAACATCGCCGAAGGCATCAACATAAGTTTACAACCCACGAGTGGATTGTTGTTGGAATTTTAAGATTATTTAGTTTAATTGCCTCACCAATTATAAGTAAATTATTGAGCGTTTAAATTATGGCAAAAATCGGAATCGTTCCCAAGCCTAAATTATCATTCTGGCAAATCTGGAACATGAGCTTCGGCTTTTTAGGTATACAATTTGGCTTTGCCCTGCAAACAGGCTATGCCAGCCGTATATTGGAAACATTTGGCGCCGATGTAGGCAATATCTCGCTTTTTTGGCTTGCCGCGCCGCTTACCGGTATGATCATACAACCGATCATAGGCCATTACAGTGATCGTACCTGGAACCGTTTAGGCCGCCGCCGTCCATACTTTTTAACCGGGGCATTACTTTCGGGTGTTGCACTTTGCTTTTTACCTAATTCATCCCACCTGGCATTTTTAATCCCGCCAATTATTGTAGGCGCGGGTATGCTGATGGTGATGGATGCCTCATTTAACGTAGCAATGGAGCCGTTCAGGGCTTTGGTTGCGGATAATCTGCCCGATAGTCAGCACAATATTGGTTTCTCTTTACAAACCTGTTTAATAGGCGTTGGTGCTATAGTAGGATCGGCGTTGCCATCTATTTTGGCTAATTGGTTTCACGTACCATCGGTTGCAGAACATGGTATTGTGCCCGATAACCTGCTGTATTCCTTTTACTTCGGCGGTATTATATTGATCGCCTGTATTTTATGGACGGTTGTTAAAACCACGGAATACCCACCGGAAGTATATGCAACGTTTCATGAAGCGGATCTCGAAATTTCGGAGAAGAAAAGCGGCATGTCCGAATTTTTCTATGATTTAAAGCACATGCCTAAAACCATGAAACAATTGGGTTTGGTACAGTTTTTCTCATGGTTCGCCTTGTTTTCTATGTGGGTATTTACTACCCCTGCAATCGCGGCACACGTTTACAATATCGCTGCCGGTGATACCTCATCCAAAGGTTTTAACGATGCCGGTAACTGGGTGGGCACCATGTTCAGTGTTTATAATGCGGTATCGGCAATTTACGCCTTATCCTTACCGTGGATCGTTCGCCGTATTAACCGAAAACGCACGCACGCGTTCTCCTTAGTGATGGGCGGCATCGGGTTAATCTCGATATTCTTTATACAAAACCATTATTTATTGTTACTCCCGATGATAGGTGTAGGCTTAGCCTGGGGCAGTATATTGGCTATGCCTTATGCGATATTATCCAGCTCAATCCCCGCAAAAAAAATCGGGATTTACATGGGTTTATTCAATTTCTTTATCACCTTCCCGCAAATTGTAAACAGCTTAACAGGCAGTTTAATTGTTAAATATGTGTTCAATAGTCAGGCAATTTATGGCTTGGTAATGGCCGGGGTATTTATGTTTTTAGCAGCGATTTCGGTTTTATTTGTGGAGGACAGCAAGAAAATAAATATTATTGAAACGGGTTTTGAGCCGGAAGTGAAAACGCTGGTATAAAAATTAACACCGTCAATATGGTTTAATCACATTTTTTAGTTTTTCCACATCAAAAGCCTCAAGATTTTTGCCTATTACCACATTGTTGTTATTGAATTTAAATACTAACACGTTTAATTTATAATCGTTAATCATCGCACCTTGAAAGCCCCAATAATTATCGGACGCTTTTTGCTCAATTCTTAAGTTTTGTATTTGATCAATCTGATAGTTCTTAACAAAATTAATACCTAATATTTTGATGTTGACAGTTAAGATATTGTGGTTTATGGTAATTGTCGTAACACCAGTTAAAATAAACACCAAATTGTATATGCAATAAAGACCAATAAGATAAACAGCTAATATGATTAAAGGCGAGTTGAAATTATAAGGTGAGTTTATATTAAAGTGAAATAATACTGCTTGAATGTCTTTTAGTTTAAGAACAGATACACATATAATAAAAATGTCAATTAGTGCAGCTACATAATTTAATTTGTTTTTTACGGTAATCGAGAAATTCGAATTATTAATAGAATTCATTATATTGCTTGGTATGCTAATATAGAAGTAAATTGTTGGTAATATATCAACTATGTATTTTAGTTTACCGATAATTTAGTCTTGGTAACTGTAGCAAAAGTTACCGTTGCAATTTGCAAACTGTGTTGCCAGTAATTCGAAATTTACTCGGACACTAATTTAGAACTGTAATTCCGCGTTAGTGATAGCAGCGGATACCGGCCTTCGAGCCTAATGCCTGTGCCGTATGAGCGGATAGCGCGGGCTGAAAGCAACGCCCATAAATGGGCATAACCAAACCAACACTTTAAGTATGAAAATAAGTTGTGCAGCAAATGACTGTATTTGGCACAATTATGGAAATATATTAGAACAGATAGTTGTATATTGCGTATAAGATATATGCTAAAACGTGTTTTTTTTATTAGCTAATTACTTTAAATGGAAGATAATATACTTAATACAGATTTGTTAGTCAACAGGTTAGTTGAGGAGGATGAACCATTTCACCACGTAAATAACCCTGCTGCAGATATAAAGCCTGTTATAAAAAAATACCTCGGTGTGCCCAATGCCGCCGAAAAACTGGGGAATAAAATCTACTTTAGTGATGGGGATGCCAAAGTTGAGGTAACTATAGTTACCGATGAGATCATCCGGGTGCGCCTTGCGCCGCATGGGGTGTTTTTAGAGGAATTCTCCTATGCAGTACCCGAACTTTCAAGCAAACGTGCAAAATTTGAGCTGCTGGAGACTGAATTTGAGTTTTTAGTTTCCACCCCGGTTGTTAACTGCCACATCCGTAAAAAGGATTTCTTTATTTCTTTTTCTGATAAGAATAACCACATCACCAGCGCCGATGCGGTGCCGATGCACTGGGAAGAGAATATCAAATTCGGCGGTTACTACGTGTTTTGCACCAAAACCTGCCAGCCCGAAGAAAGCTTTTTTGGGTTAGGCGATAAACCAACCGAACTTAACCTGCGCGGCAAACGCTTAAAAAACTGGAATACCGATGCTTATTCGTTCGCCTGGAACCAGGACCCGCTGTACCGCAGCATCCCGTTCTACATCAGTTTAAATGATGATATAGCGCACGGTATCTTTTTCGATAATACCTTTAAAGCACAATTTGATTTCGGTGCCGAAGATAAAACCAAAACCAGTTTTTGGGCTGATGGCGGCGAATTGCAATACTACTATATCCACGGCCCACACATGATGGATGTGGTGAAAAGCTACCACCTGCTAACCGGAACGCACCCGATGCCTCCACTGTGGGCATTAGGCTACCACCAATGCCGCTGGAGCTATTACCCGGAGACTAAGGTTAGAAAGATAACCAGGGGTTTCCGCGAAAATAAAATTCCTTGCGATGGTATCTACCTGGATATTGATTACATGGACGGTTACCGCTGCTTTACCTGGAACAACAAATATTTCCCTGATCCTAAAAAAATGATTGCGGAATTAGCGGCTGATGGATTTAAGACCGTTGTAATTATTGACCCGGGTATCCGTGTGGATGATAATTACGAAGTATTTAAACAAGGTAAGGAAAATCGTTATTTCTGCCGACGTAGCGATGATTATTTTATGGAGGGCCACGTTTGGCCGGGCCGTTGCCAGTTTCCTGATTTTACCAACCCCGAGGTACGTACCTGGTGGGGCGGTTTGTTTGACGAACTGGTAGAAATGGGCGTTGCCGGTGTTTGGAACGATATGAATGAGCCAGCCGTATTTGGCGCAGGTACATTCCCTGATGATGTGCGCCACCAATATGATGGCCACCGTGGTTCGCACCGTAAGGCACACAATGTTTATGGTATGCAGATGGTGCGCTCAACCTACGAGGGTTTGCGCAAACTAATGAAAAACAAACGCCCGTTTACCATTACAAGGGCAGGTTATTCAGGCGTGCAACGCTTTTCGTCGGTATGGACGGGTGATAACGTAGCCAGTTGGGAGCATTTAAAACTGGGTAATATCCAATGCCAGCGTTTGTCGGTATCAGGTATCCCGTTCTGCGGTACAGATATTGGCGGCTTTAGCGGTGAGCCTGATGGCGAATTGTTTACCCGCTGGATCCAGATGGGCACTTTTTCGCCGTTTATGCGCGCGCACTCTGCCGGTGATACCAAGGAGCGCGAACCATGGAGCTTTGGCGAGCCATTCACCGCTATTAACCGTAAATTTATCGAGCTGCGTTATAAATTGATCCCATATTTATACTCAACCTTCTGGGAGCATCACCGTTATGGTTTCCCAATTTTGAGGCCGGTGGTAATGCAGGAGCAGGATGTTTTGCTTAACCATTTCCGCCAGGATGAGTTTACTTATGGTGATAAGATCTTGATT
>Ga0302303_10000749_pt1 | contig 24021 bp, 23 predicted proteins | sample III_Palsa_E2_1_FD_194542 | JGI IMG/M metagenome (GOLD analysis project Ga0302303, IMG submission 194542) | Peat permafrost microbial communities from Stordalen Mire near Abisko, Sweden - III_Palsa_E2_1 | ecosystem: Environmental > Terrestrial > Soil > Palsa > Peat permafrost | place: Sweden...
CAGTTGGGAGCATTTAAAACTCGGTAATATCCAATGCCAGCGTTTGTCGGTATCAGGTATCCCGTTCTGCGGTACAGATATTGGCGGCTTTAGCGGCGAACCTGATGGCGAATTGTTTACCCGCTGGATCCAGATGGGCACTTTTTCGCCGTTTATGCGCGCGCACTCTGCCGGTGATACCAAGGAGCGCGAACCATGGAGCTTTGGCGAGCCATTCACCGCTATCAACCGTAAATTTATTGAGTTGCGTTATAAGCTGATCCCATATTTATATTCAACCTTCTGGGAGCATCACCGTTATGGTTTCCCAATTTTGAGGCCGGTGGTAATGCAGGAGCAGGATGTTTTGCTTAACCATTTCCGCCAGGATGAGTTTACTTATGGTGATAAGATCTTGATTTGCCCGGTACTTGAGCCCGGACAAACCAGCCGTAAAGTTTACCTGCCTAAAGGCAAATGGTTCGACTTTTGGACTAACGAAAGTGTTGACGGCGGTAAAGAAGTGCTGGTACAAACCCCGCTGGAAATTATCCCGGTATTTGTAAAAGCAGGTTCGGTAATACCCGAGTACCCGGTACAACAATACATTGGCGAAAAAGAGATCACCGAAGTAAAACTGAATATTTATTACAGCGATTACGAAGTAAACTCGTTCCTGTTTGAAGATTACGGCGAAACATTTGCCTACGAGCAGGATATTTACCTCGAGAAAAAATTCGTGGTAAACAGCAATGCCAAAGGCATGACCATTGAGCAAAGCATGGATGGTTTGTATACGCCACGTTATGAAGGTTACCATTTTAACCTGTTAGGCATACCGTTTAAGCCCTACAAAATTATTGCTGACGGTAAAGAAATAACCGAGTACAGTATTGATAAAAATAAAAATATCGAGTTTATGTTCAGCAAGAACTTTAAACATATCGAGATTTTGAAAGGCTAAATATAAGTTTCCCTCTTGAGAGGGTAACGCGAAAGATAGTGCGGTAGCAGTGGTGTGTTCTTTATATAAAAGGGCAACTATCCAAAAGCTACGCGATAGCAAGTGCGAGGGCAGGGGTAGGTTTCTACTTCATGCTAAGATTAGTGAAAGGGGTGCGTTATTTTTTTAATTAAATAACACACCCCTTTCTTTTTGTTGTTAACCAATTATACTAAGCACACAAATACATGGATATTAATGGCCAGCAGCGTGTTATTATTGAAGGGGTAACACCCGAAATTGATGCAGGCAGGTTTTATATAAAAAACATCATCGGCGAAACAGTTACTGTGGAGGCTGATATTTTTGCCGATGGGCACGAGGTACTTCGCGGCCGGGTTTTGTTTCGCCACGAAACAGAAACTGATTGGACTATTAATGAAATGCGATTCATTAATAACGACCGGTGGACGGGCGCATTTCAAACTACAAAAACAGGCTTTTATCATTATAGCATATCCGGTTGGATTGACCATGCGCTAACCTGGCACCATGGTTTTGTGAAGAAATACGAAGACAGCCAAAACCTGGCTGTTGAGTTGCTGATCGGTGCTATTTTTTTAGAGGAAATGCTGTCGCGGGCATCCAAAACAGATAGTGCTGCCATCAAAAAAATGGTGAAGCTATTCCGTGATTCTAAAAAGTATGATGAAGCCGTTCAGCAGGCATTGGGTAACGAGATTCAGGGATATATCAAAGCTTATCCAAATACACAGAATGCGTCAACATACAGCCGCGATTTAAGGGTTTATACTGAGCGTATCGCTGCCGGTTTTAGCAGTTGGTATTCGTTCTTCCCGCGTTCAGCGGCGAGGGTAGAGGGGCAGCATGGTACGTTTAAGGATTGTGAAGCACTACTGCCACGCATTGCCGAATTTGGCTTTGATGTGCTGTATTTCCCCCCGATCCACCCGATAGGACATAATTTCCGTAAGGGAAAAAACAATACGGTTAATGCTTTGCCGGGCGATGATGGCGTACCCTATGCCATAGGTTCTGAAGAAGGCGGGCATAAAGCTGTTTTAAAAGATTTGGGTACACTCGAAGATTTTAAAGCGCTAATCAAAAAATCTGCCGAGCATGGTTTAGAGGTGGCTTTGGATTTTGCTATCCAGTGTTCGCCGGATCATCCCTATGTTAAGGATCATCCGAAATGGTTTACCTGGCGACCGGATGGCACGGTACAATATGCCGAAAATCCACCCAAAAAATACCAGGATATTCTGCCCGTAAATTTTGAAAACGACGACTGGCAAAACCTTTGGGAAGAGCTGAAAAGTATTTTAGATTACTGGTGTGAGCAAGGTGTGCGTATTTTTAGAGTTGATAACCCGCATACCAAATCATTCCACTTTTGGGAATGGTGTATTGCTGAGGTGCAAAAGAAATATCCCGGAACGATATTCCTGTCCGAAGCCTTTACCAAGCCAAAGGTGATGAAGGAACTGGCTAAATTAGGCTATACGCAATCTTATACCTACTACGTTTGGCGTACTTCGAAATACGAGCTGATCGAGTATATGACCGAGCTCACCCAAACCGAAATGAAGGACTATTTCCGCCCGAATTTTTGGCCGAATACGCACGATATTAACCCGTACATGCTGCAAGGTGGTAACGAGGCGGCGTTTATATCCCGTTATTTTATGGCGGCTACGCTATCATCAAACTACGGCATTTTTGGTCCGGATTATGAGTTGATGTATCATGAACCGTATCCCGGTAAAGAAGAATATTTAAACTCCGAAAAATACGAGGTACGTTACTGGGATTGGGAAAAACGCAACAAGCTAACCGAAGTAATTACCAAGGTTAATACTGCCCGCAAAACCAACCCGGCTTTGCAATCCACCAATAACATTACTTTTTGTGAGATCGCTAATGATAACGTGATCGCTTATTATAAAAAGGCCGGTAACAACCACATCCTTTGCGTAGTCAACATCGATCCAAACAATGGACAGGGGGGCTTTGTTAAAGTTCCTCTGAATGATCTGGGCATAAGCAATGGCACACCATTTAAGGTATTTGATATCATGACCGGCATCTATTACGACTGGAGCAGCGAATGGAATTATGTAGAGCTTGACCCATGGAACATGCCGATGCATTTATTTAGAATTGAGCTATAAATGAAAATTGGGGACAAAATTATAAACTATTGTTCTGATTGTTACAAAGTAACAAATCATACTATATTGTTTTTTAAGAAAGTGGATGGATCTGATGATTATCATCAAAGTAATTTTTATGCATTAGTTGAATGCAATGGATGTAATAATGTTTCATATAGGTCAGAATCAGTAGATTATGAACAAATGTATTTTAATGAACATGCAGATGGTTGGTATCCCTCTACTGACGTAAATACATATCCAAAAAGTTTAAAGGAACATAAAAATGAACTTTCAACGCATTTGCTGCCAAGTAGTATTGAAGTTGTTTATTCTGAAGCAATAAAAGCGTTCGCAAATGAGTGCAATTTACTAACAGCTGTAGCTTTTAGAACGATTATTGAAGCGATTTGTATTGATAAAAAAATAGTAGGAAGAAATCTCGAAATAAAAATTAATAATCTTGTTAAATTTAAGCTGATTACTGAAAAAGAGGCAGAAAGATTACATTCTATTCGATTTATGGGAAATGATTCGGTACACGAAATGACTGTTCCTACTAAAAAAAATCTTGATATTGTTCTAAATATTATAGAGCACCTTTTAAATAACATTTATATAATTGATGACGAAATAAAAGGAAAATTAGAAACTGTAATTAAGAATTTTGATGAATTACATACTCTGCTTAATAAAAAATTGAATGGCCTAAATGTTGGAGATAGTTTGACATTAGCTAAAATACTTGATCATTCTATAAGAAGATTGACTGATAAAAGTCAGATTGAGAATGAATTGAAAGATAAAATTAAAAATGGGGAATATAAAAGACTTTCATTGGGAGAATTAAAAGATAACCAAGACCCAAAAAAAGAAAAAATTCAGTATTATACAATAATGGCTAAATGAGTGCAGAAAACATCATCGAACAAGGAAATAAGCTCACGCTGAACAAGCCATGGGCAAGTTTTGCCGATGATGCAGGCGCGCTAACCTGGTTGCAGGATAATGTACTGAATGATTACCTGTTAAAGTGCCGCTGGTTTGCCGGTAAAGCCCGCAAGATCAGCTTTATTAAAGTTCAAACCGCCTTAACTATTCCAATTGAGGGTGATTCGGTTGTGTATCTTATTATCTTGCATGTAGGCTATACCTATGGCGATGAGGAAAAATATGCCATGCCTGTATCGTTTGTGCCGGATGATTATCCACTGCTTAATCAGGTGAACCCGAAAGCGTTTATTGTTAACATTAATGATAAGGATGTTAGAGGCTTCCTCATCGATGCCATTTACGATTTTCGTTTCCAATCCGAGCTGTTCAATAACATTTTCCACAGCACATCAACCCCGCAAAAAAATGGGGCAATAAAATATCATAAAGGCAAAGGCTTGTCGGCTAATGATGAAGATATGGCGCATTCCTGCCGGATACCGGAGCTGGAGCAAAGCAATTCATCGTTAATTTACGGCGATAGGTATTTCTTCAAACTCTACCGCAAGCTGTTCCGCGAGGTAAATCCCGAAGTGGAAATGCTGCAGTTTTTAACTGAAACCGGGGGTTTTAAAAATATCCCGGCCTATTGCGGCAGCGTGATGCTCGAGCGCCCGGAAACCCCGCCGGTTACACTCGGTTTAATGATGCAAAAGGTTGCCAGTAAATCTGATAGCTGGGTTGCTACCGGTGATGATCTTAACGAGTTCCTGTTCAGCTTTGTAGATAAACTATTTACCGTGCGCGACCAGGTGTTTGAAAAGGTAGAACTTTTGGGCAAACGTACAGCCGAAATGCATCTCGCCCTGCTAAAAGGGGAGGGAAATACTGCTTTCGAAACCGAGAAATTTAACCCGGAATATGTTGCGCATTTGAACAAAAGCCTCAACGCGCTACTGAAAAAACGGCTCGATCTGTTAAAGGATAACTATGCCGGATTAAACAGTAATGCAAAGCAATTGGCTGATGAATTTATCAACAGCGAGGCCGCTATCCAAAGCTTTTTTAATAAGATATTAAACGGTAGCCTTAAGTCGTCGCGCATCCGTATCCATGGCGATTATCATCTCGGACAAGTGTTGTTTACCGGACATGATTACCTCATTATCGACTTTGAAGGTGAGCCGGAAAGCTCGATAGTCGATCGTAAAATAAAGCATTCGCCGCTAAAAGATGTGGCGGGGATGATCCGCTCGTTTCATTACGCGGTTTGCGCCAAGTTATATTTTAGCAGAGAAACACAAAACATAAACCCCGAACGTTTACAAAAAGCTGCCGACCGCTGGTATAAGCTCATTACCGATGCTTATGTGGACGCGTATATGCAGGCAATTGGCGATATTGAGGGTGTATTTAACTCGAGATCAGAGCTTAATTTTTTACTGCAACTGCATTTATTAGAGAAAGCGGTTTATGAATTAGGATACGAGTTGAATGGTCGCCCGGATTGGGTGAGGATACCTTTAAAGGGGATCCAACATGTATTATTTGAAATAGAAAAGTTTAATTGATAATTCACCAACATGTCATTGCGAGGAACGAAGCAATCGCGAATAGGCAGGTTAAATTATAATGGAGACTTGATTGCTCCAAAGTATAAATATAAAAAATCCGAAATCGAAAATTCGATATCCGAAATAACAACAAAATGGCTAAAAAGAAAGTTGAACCAACAAGCGAAGAAGCACCGGTAAAAAAGGTATCCACCCGTAAACCGGCTGCTGTTAAAGCTCAAATTGAAACCGAAAAACCTGTAAAAAAGCCATCGGCAACAAATACAACAACCGAAGTAACGGCAACGGCACCGCTATTAAGTGTAGAACCTTATAGCCGTTTTACTGATTTTGATGTAAGCCTGTTCAGATCGGGCAAGCATTATAAACTGTACGAAAAATTTGGCTCGCATGTGGTTGAATACAAGGGCGTTGTTGGTACATACTTTTCGGTTTGGGCGCCAAATGCGCAGTATGTGGCTGTTATTGGCAACTTTAATTACTGGGACAGGGGCACGCACCAATTAAACCCGCGTTGGGATTCGTCAGGTATATGGGAAGGCTTTATCCCTAATGTAGGTGTTGGCGAGGTGTATAAATACTTCATCAAATCAGCAAGCGGTGAAGAGCTGGAAAAAAGCGACCCATTCGCTTTGCGTTGGGAACTGCCACCTGCTACAGGTTCTATCGTAGTTGATACCTACTACGAATGGCAGGATAAAGAGTGGATGGCTAAACGCTACCAACATAATGCGTTGGACAAACCTTATTCGGTTTATGAGATGCACGTTGGCTCATGGGCGCGCAATATCGAAAGCCCTGATGAGTTTTTAAGCTATCGTGAGTTGGCAGCCAAACTGGTCCCTTACATCCAGGAAATGGGCTTTACCCACGTAGAGTTTATGCCGATTATGGAGCACCCATACTACCCAAGCTGGGGTTACCAGATCAGTGGATTTTTCGCGGCATCATCACGCTACGGCTCACCGCAGGATTTGATGTTTTTGATTGAAGAATTGCACAAAGCAGGTATAGGCGTTATCCTTGATTGGGTACCGTCACACTTCCCCGGCGATGCACACGCGCTATATAATTTTGATGGCACGCACCTTTATGAGCATGCCGATATGCGTAAAGGCTTCCATCCGGATTGGAAATCATACATATTCAATTACGGTCGTAACGAGGTTAGGGCGTTCCTGATAAGTAACGCATTATTCTGGTTAGATCGTTACCATGTGGATGGCTTACGTGTAGACGCGGTAGCATCGATGCTTTATTTGGATTATTCGCGCAAAGCAGGCGAGTGGGAACCAAACATTTATGGCGGAAACGAAAACCTTGAAGCGGTATCATTCCTGAAAGAATTTAACCAGGCGGTATACGCGCATTTCCCCGATACACAAACCATTGCCGAAGAATCAACTTCGTTCACAGGCGTTAGTCGCCCTGTTTACACTGGTGGTTTAGGCTTTGGTATGAAATGGATGATGGGTTGGATGCACGATTCTATCAACTACTTTGAAGAAGATCCGATCAACCGTAAATATCACCACAACGAGATCACCTTTAGCTTGATCTATGCCTTTACCGAAAACTTTATGTTGCCTTTTTCGCATGATGAAGTAGTTTACGGCAAAGGCTCCATGCTGCGCAAAATGCCGGGCGATGATTGGCAGCAATTTGCTAACCTGCGCTTATTGTATAGCTATATGTTTACCCACCCGGGCGCTAAATTGCTGTTTATGGGCGGAGAATTTGGACAAGGTGTAGAATGGAATTTCCAGCAGTCGTTAGAGTGGTATGTGCTGCAATATCCAAACCACAACGGCATTAAAGAAACTGTTAAAGCGCTGAATAAATTATACCGGTCGGAACCTGCTTTGTACGAAAAAGCGTTTGACCATACCGGTTTCGAGTGGATAGATGGCGGCAACGCCAATGATTCGATCTTGGTTTACGCCCGCAAAGGCTATCACGAAGAAGATGACCTGGTGATTGTACTCAACATGACCCCGGTTATCCGTCATGATTTCCGTGTTGGCGTACCTGAGGCAGGTGAATGGCAGGAAATTTTTAATTCTGATGCCGAAAGTTTTTGGGGCAGTGGTATATCCAATCCTAACCCGGTAAGCAGTGAAGCAGTAAACTGGCACGGTCGCGAAAATTCGATCAGTATCACCATATCGCCATTGGGTGCATCGGTATTTAAAAGAAAAGCAAGTAGCAATGCCGCACTTAAGAGTTAAGAAATATAATAACTCCCTTTGTCATGCTGAACAAAGCGAAGAATCTGTAAAGTAGTTTACACCGTACAGATTCTTCGCTTCGCGCAGAATGTCAAGATTAATTGATTTAACAACAATCCAACTATGAGCAAGCAATTTGTTTATCTGTATTTAATTGGCGGACTGATCGCCATCGGCGTGCTCATTTTTGACCTGGTTAACATCACCGCCGCAAAAATGACCGTTACGCAATGGGTGATAGATGTAGGCCCGATCATTCTTTTCCTGTATTTATGTTATAAAACCTATCACGAGAAAAAGGACAAAGAGTTAATGTAGAATTAGGGCGTTTCCGTTAGCTAACGGTCAGGCTGTACGTTCATACTGCGCAGGCCTTAACCACAAGCCGGTATCCACTACCATCCTTAACGCAAGAAAAGTAAGGCAGCAAATGCAATAATGACTCAATGACAGCAAAGCGAATGACCCAATGATTATCTAATCCACAACCTATCCAGCATAAAAAACACAGCGAAAACAACGCTGGCAATTCCGTTGGTAGTCATAAAGGCGAAATTCACCCTGCTCAGATCATTTGGTTTCACCAGCAAGTGCTGGTAAATCAGCATCGAGCAAAAGAAAGCGATCCCAATAAAATAAGGAATTCCTACAAGTGTATAAAACACCGGCATAATCACAAACAAAGCCGATAGCACATGTAAAAAAGTAGAGAGGCGCAAGGCATTAACCTTACCCAAATAAGCTGGTATCGAGTGCAAATGTTCGTGCACATCAAAGTCAATATCCTGCAAAGCATAAATAATATCAAAGCCGCTCACCCAGCATAAAACTGATAATGAAAAGAATACCGGCGTAGCCGCGAAATGCCCGGTAACCACCAGATAAGCACCGATAGGGGCAAGAGCCAATCCTAAGCCTAATACTAAATGGCACAAAGCTGTAAAGCGCTTGGTAGCGCTATAACCCAGCACCACAAACAAAGCAACCGGCGACAAGTAAAAGCAAAGCGTATTAATAAAATGAGTTGTCGCGATAAATAACAGGCAATTCACAATAGTAAAAGTTAAAGCAGAGGTTGGGCTTATCCTGCCCGAAGGGATATCGCGTTGCTTGGTACGCGGGTTCTTCGCATCAATATCACGATCCAAATAACGGTTAAACGCCATCGCCGAGTTCCGCGCGAAAACCATGCATAAAACCATCATCACCAGCTTTAGCCAGTCAAAATGATATTGCGTAGTAGTCACCGCCAAAAAAAAGCCGATAAAAGCAAACGGCATGGCAAAAATGGTATGTGTAAAGGTTACTAATGATAGATATTTTTTCATTTTGTAATTATATTTTTTGTCATTGCGAGGAACGAAGCAATCCCGTCGAATGCATGACTACGAGATTGCTTCGTTCCTCGCAATGACATTCTTAAATTATTCCTTTGAACCAAACGTTTTTGGCACCTCAAAATTATGATTAATCCCGCCAATAAATCCTAAAATCTCATCCCTTCCTGCCATCGTTTCTGCCGATGTTATAAAAAAGCCCGGTGCTTCTTCAAAGGTTTCCAGCAAAGCTTTTTTAAACCTTGCCACAGTCTGGTCGGTTTTAATGCTCGATTGCTTATCAGCTTTGGTAAACACCAGCACAAAGGATAGGCCTTTTTCGCCCAACCAATTGCAAAACTCCAAATCAATCTTTTGTGGCTCAAGGCGGCTATCAATCAGCACCATTACGCATTGCAGGCTCTCGCGTTTATCCAAATAGGAGTGGATAAACTTATCCCAATCCGCTTTTTTGCTTTTGGATGCACGCGCGTAGCCATAGCCCGGTAAATCGACGATGTACCAGCTATCGTTGATCAAAAAATGGTTGATCAATTGGGTTTTACCCGGCGTTTGTGAGGTTTTAGCCAAACCCTTTTTTTGGGTGAGCATGTTAATTAAACTCGACTTACCAACGTTCGACCGGCCGATAAAAGCGTACTCAGCCTTAACCGGTGGCGGTAGTTTAGAAATTTGGGTGTTACTACAAATAAATTCAGCAGATTTTACAATCATGGGGCAAAGATAGCAATTAGTGTTTAGAGATTAGATAATTGGAAATTAGTCAGCAATATTCAATCTTACTAAACGATTACAAATATACGTGTTTAAACATCCATATTTGTGTATGGATTTATTATGGTACATTTTAGTTGCTAAATTTGTTGCCACCCACTTCAAAAGGGCGAGATAAATTTAATGAAACCGGCTTCGGCCAATAAATATAAGATCATGGATAATTACACTATACCAGCCCAAACCCGCATTGGTCACGTACATTTAAAGGTAAGCGACCTGCAAAAGTCACTGGATTTTTATTGTGGTTTGTTAGGCTTTGAGTTAATGGTTACTTATGGCGATCAGGCCGCGTTTATATCAGCAGGCGGGTATCACCACCACATTGGCTTAAATACCTGGCAAAGCAAAGGCGCGCCACCAGCACCAGAATATGCGCCCGGTTTATTCCATACGGCTATTTTATATCCGGAGCGTAAAGATCTGGCGGTGATCCTGCAACGCTTAATAGATGCCAAATACCAAATCACAGGCGCATCAGATCATGGCGTATCCGAAGCTATTTATTTAGAAGACCCGGATAAAAACGGTGTTGAATTATACTGGGATCGCCCGAAAGCAGAGTGGCCATTCGATCCGGATGGAAAATTGCAAATGTATACAAGGGCTTTGGATGTGCGGGGATTGCTGGCGTTGGCGCAGTAGTTAACTCACCCGACTTATGCTGCGCTCGTCGGCCTCTCTATCATTGCGCGACAAAGAGGGAAGTCGAGCGGAGCAACACCGGGTGAGTTATCTGCGATAAATCCTCCCAATCCTTTCATCCGCTTAATCATGGTTCAGACAATAATTCCCTATCTTTGCACCCGATGAACGAAACCATAACACCCTACCAGGACACGCAGGTAGCAAAAAAAGCTCAGGTAGCCGATATGTTCAATAACATATCAAAAACGTACGATTTTCTGAATCACTTTTTGTCATTAGGCATCGATATTATCTGGCGCAAAAAAGCCATTAACGAACTTAAAAAAGATAACCCGCAACTGATACTGGATGTTGCCACCGGTACCGGCGATTTCGCTTTCGAGGCTTTAAAGATCCTCAACCCTAAAAAAATTGTGGGTGTTGATATTTCTCAGGGCATGCTGGATATCGCGCAGCAAAAAATAACCAAACGTAGCTTGGGCGATAAATTCGGCATCAAACTAGGCGATTCCGAAAAACTACCTTTCGAAGCCAGCGAGTTCGATGCGGTTACAGTTGCCTATGGCGTGCGTAATTTCGAGAACCTGGAAGTTGGGTTGGCCGATATCTATCGCGTGCTAAAGCCAGGCGGAAAGGCTGTTGTTTTAGAGTTCTCTAAACCAAAAACATTTCCCATTAAGCAGCTATACAACTTCTACTTCAGCTATGTAACGCCGGGTATTGGCAAGCTGTTCTCTAAAGATGCGAGGGCGTACAGTTATTTGCCAGAGTCGGTTGCCGCTTTTCCGGATGGGGAAAGATTTGTTAACTTAATGCAGAAAGCAGGCTTTAAAAATACCAAACACAGGCCGTTAACGTTTGGTATCTGTTCCATTTACACCGGCGTTAAATGATTAAACGTTACTTAGTTATTGTTGCCTTATTGTTTTGCTGTAATTTATTACATGCACAGGATGATAACCCGCCAGCATGGGCAGGCGGTGCCGATCAGCGCGACCTTAGCTTTGGTTTTTCGTTTTCATACGTTGATAATTACTACAAGATTCTTAAAAAGCCAAACTGGCAAGCCCCGTTTCTCGATCCTGAAAATGGTAATGCACCCGTAACCAGTGCCGCAACCAGCATTAGCTCGAAAAATACACCCGGTTTCGCGGTGGGATTTTTAACGCGTTATGATTTTACCGAGCATTTTGAACTTAGGCTAACACCCTCGCTTATTTTTGCAGACCGAAGTCTTACTTACACGTATGTGAGTCCATCTGATGATGTTACCAAAACGGTGCAAACTACCACAGTAGATGTGCCGCTGGCGATAAAAATTAAATCAGACAGGCATGGCGATTTCAGGGGGTACATTGTCGGCGGCTTAAAATATTCTTATTCCATAGGTGCCAAAGCCAATAGCGATGATAACGAGGCGCTTGTTGACCGAACGGTGAAAAATGTAGGCAGTTATACCTCGTACGAGGCTGGCATTGGCTGCGATATTTACTTCGAATATTTTAAGCTCTCGCCCGAATTAAAGATCTCAAACTCATTTGGTAACGTGCTGTTGCCCGAGGCGCAACCTTATTCGTCACCCATCAGTAAATTATTCCTGCATACGCTGATGATCAACTTATACTTCGAATAGTTGCTTAAAAAAAACTAATTTCGTGGCCGATAGTTATCATTACCTATGGCTAAAATTGCATTAATAACCGGCGCCACCGCCGGGATAGGCGAGGCGACAGCAGAGTTGTTTGCCCGCGAAGGATATAATTTGATCTTAACAGGTCGCCGTACCGATAGGCTCGACAAACTGGCTGCCCATCTCAATAAAAAATATAATGTGGAGGTTGCTACCTCATCATTTGATGTAAGCAGCCGTGCCGACGTAGTTGAAAACCTGGAAGGTTTGCCGGCCAAATGGAAAAAGGTAAACGTGCTGGTAAACAACGCAGGCCTAAGCCAGGGGCTTGACCCTATTGACAAAGGCGATATGGACGACTGGGACCGCATGATTGATACCAATGTTAAAGGCTTATTATACGTCACCAAAGTTGTTTCCAATTGGATGATCGATAATGGTCACGGCCATATTGTTAATATTGGTTCGATAGCCGGTAAAGAGGTTTATGCTAATGGAAATGTTTATTGCGCATCCAAACACGCCGTTGATGCATTGAGCAAAGGCATGCGTATCGACCTGTTGCCACACGGGATTAAAGTTACTGCCGTACATCCGGGAGCTGTTGAAACCGAGTTTTCGATAGTGCGATTTAAAGGTGATGAAAAACGCGCCAAAAAAGTGTACGACGGCTTTGAAGCTTTAGCAGCCGAAGATATTGCCGAAACCATCTGGTTCGCGGTATCGCGCCCGGCACACGTAAACATAAACGATATACTGGTGATGCCAACCGCGCAGGCAAACGCCGGAACGATATTTAGAAAATAATAATTAGATGTGCAGATGCGTGGATGTGCAGATAGCAAATGTGCAGATGCGGGAATATGCAGATGTGCAGATAAAAATCATTCAATCACTCATTCAGTCCATCACAAATAAAAAAATCACTCAATAAAATGTCCCTCATCACACAAATAGACCAGGATATAAAACAAGCCATGTTGGCTAAGGATGCTGATAAGTTGCGCGGTTTACGTGCCATCAAATCAGCTTTATTACTGGCTCGTACCGAAAAAGGTGTAACCGAAGAAATTACGCCCGATGCCGAAATTAAGGTGTTGCAAAAGCTGGTAAAACAGCGTAAAGAATCGGCGGAAATCTACAAAACACAAAGCCGCGACGACCTTTATCAAGTTGAAATAGACGAATTACAGGTTATCGAAGCTTATTTGCCAAAACAAATGAGCTACGAAGAGGTTGAAACTTATTTAAAGGACCTGGTAGCGCGCGTAGGTGCAACATCGGTAAAAGATATGGGCAAGGTAATGGGCGCAGCCAACAAAGAGCTTGCAGGCAAAGCCGATGGCCGAACCATATCAGAAGTTGTGAAAGCTTTGTTAAACTAGTTGAGTAGTTGATTTAGTGATTGGTGAGTAGTTAAATTCAAACTCAATCAGACCAATTAACTTAATTTAACATTATCAACTAAAAATGCTTGCAACTCAACTTCAATAAGCTATTTTTATAGCATAATAAATAGGCGGCCGGTTAATTTAATATTTTTTGGCTGATGCTTATCTTATTTTAACGTATACATTTATATGAGTTTCGTACTTAAAGAGCAAAACGGTTTTAGTTTTATTGATGAGGGTGAGGGCGAAGTGTTGTTGTTGTTGCATGGCTTAATGGGGGCATTAAGCAATTGGGAAGATACGGTTAACGAGTTTAAGTCTCAGTACCGGGTAATTATCCCCATGCTGCCAATTTACGATCTGCCTTTGCTAACTACCGGGGTAAAAACCATTTCAAAGTACGTACACAAATTTGTTAAATATAAAAAGCTGAAGAATTTTACCATCGTTGGTAATTCGTTAGGCGGCCATGCGGGCTTAATTTATGTTTTATCGCATCCAACTTTTGTTAGGGCGCTGGTATTAACAGGCAGTTCGGGCTTATATGAAAACTCTTTTGGCGGAACATTTCCGCGCCGTGAGAGTTATGATTTTATAAAGGAGAAGGTTGAGTTTACCTTTTACGACCCAAAAACAGCAACAAAAGAGCTGGTTGATGATGTTTTTAAAACCGTGAACGACCGACATCGCGTAATTAGGATATTGGCCATGGCCCGGTCGGCTATGCGCCATAATATGCTCGATGATTTGAAGAAGATCCATATGCCGGTTGGTTTAATTTGGGGTAAAAATGATAAGGTAACACCGCCCGAGGTAGCTGAAGAGTTTCATCAGCATATACCACAATCGGATTTGGTTTGGATTGATAAATGCGGGCACGCGCCAATGATGGAGCAACCCGAAGAATTTAATAAGGCACTAAAGGCTTTTTTACAAAAAAACGGAATATAATATGCTTGCAGCTGAGTTAATTGCCGATGCGATACCACCCGTTCACACTTCCGACACTGTACAGAAGGTAGTTGACCGTATGGTGGAATTTCGTGTAAGGCATTTACCCATTGTAAACGAAGAGCAATTCCTGGGTTTGTTAGCCGAGAATGACCTGATAAATATTACCGATAACCAAACCGAGGTAGGGGCGTTGGGCTTATCATTGGTTAACCCATACGTGGTAGAAGATCAGCATATTTATGATGTTATCCGCCTGTTTTATGAGCAGCAGCTAACCGTGGTGCCGGTATTAGATATCAAAAAGAATTATTTAGGCATGATCTCTATTAATGCCATGAATGAATATTTTGCACGTTTAACATCGGTATCGCAACCGGGTGGTATTATTGTTTTGGAGATCAATAACAAAAACAATTCACTGGCGCACATGGCGCAGATTGTAGAATCGGACAACGCCCAAATACTAAGCTCTTATGTTTATCAGCACCCCGATTCAACCCGGATGGAAGTTACCCTTAAAGTTAACAAACAAGATATATCTAACATATTAGCCACCTTTTTACGCTATGAGTATGATGTAAAGGCAACCTTTAACCATACCGGCGATAACGACAATTCAAGAGATCGATATGATTCATTAATGAATTATCTTAATCTATAGCTTATTCATCAAAAATATCATTGGAAAAACAAAATGAGCATAGCTGATGTAACCAATGACAGAATGAATAATGACCCAATGACTAACCTATGAAGATAGCAATATACGGCAGGCAATTTAGTATGGAGGCATTGCCTTACGTGCAGGAAGTATTTGACGCGCTTGCCCAGCACCCGGTTGATTTATATATTCATCATCAACTGAGCGATTTTTTAGTGAATAAGGTAAACACCCCGCCTTATTATGTACTCAACAGCAGCGATAATATAAAAGGCCTTATTGATGTTTTTTTAACCCTTGGCGGCGATGGTACTTTGCTGGATATGGTAAACGTTATCCGCGATACGGGCATCCCGGTTATCGGTATCAATTTCGGCAGGCTTGGCTTTTTAGCCAGCATCAATAAAAGTGATATTGCCGCGGCTGTGTATGCAGTGGTAAATAATCAGTTTAGTTTAGATAGCCGCGAACTCATCAGCATTGAAAGCGACCAGGAAATTTTTGGCGATGGCAACTTCGCCTTAAATGATATTACCATCCATAAGCGCGACGATGCCGCCATGATTATCACCCGCGTATACCTTGACGGCGAATTTTTAAATACTTACTGGGGCGATGGCATCATTATATCAACCGCAACCGGGTCAACCGCATATTCGTTAAGTTGTGGCGGCCCTATCATATTCCCGCAATCAAACAGTATTGTGTTAACGCCGGTATCGCCACATAACTTAAATGTAAGGCCAATCGTATTGCCCGATACTTGTGTATTATCTTTCGAGGTAGAATCGCGCAGCAACAATTATTTGGTAACCTGCGATTCGCGTACGGCAACTATTGATAAAACAATTCGTTTTAAAGTACAAAAGGCCGGTTTCGTGCTTAATTTGGTGCGTTTGAATAATGAAAGCTACTTATCAACGTTAAGAAACAAATTATTGTGGGGATTGGATGCCCGCAATTATTAAATTTGCTTAATGCTCAAATTTGCTGCAACTATACTTTTAATCTTCATCGCGTTTAATTTACAGGCACAAACCTGGGAAGTTGGCCTGGGCGGTGGTGGCGCGGCTTATATGGGCGATCTCAACCCCAGCAATCCCTTTAAGTTTAGCGGTGGTGCAGGCAGTGCTTTTGTAAAACGCAACTTTAATGCTTATCTATCTGCACGATTAACTTATACCTATGGTTCAGTCAGTGCGGCCGACAGTAACTCCAGCAACCAACAATCCCGCGAGCGTAACCTGAGTTTTACCGACCATTTGAGCGAGATAAGTCTCATTGGCGAGTTTAACTTTATGAACTATATCCCCGATGTAAGCCATAACCGGTATACGCCGTTTTTTTATCTGGGTATTGCCTCGCTCCATTACAACCCAACAACTGTTTATGAGGGCAAAGTATACGATCTGCGCCCGCTGATGACAGAAGGTGAAACCAAACCATATCCCAATACTGCATTTTCTATTCCTTATGGAGTAGGCATTAAATACAACGTAACGGGTAAGTGGAATTTGATTGCTGATATAGGCTATCGGCAGCCGAATACCGATTATTTAGATGATGTTAGCGGCTTATATCCCAATCCAAATAAGTTAACCACTCCAATGTCGGTTATCTTATCGGATCGATCCGGCGAAAAAACGGGCGACTATATCGGCACACCCGGCACCCAGCGCGGCGACCTGAGATCGCGCGATACCTATATGTTTATGCAATTAACGGTATCGTACACCTTTGTTACTTCAAAGTGTTATTTTGAGGAGTAACCGGATGATATATTAACAATGGTGTGTGAAGGCCTGGCGGAAAACCGGGCCGGGAGTTGGCCTTGTGGGTAGAAGGTTTTTTCCGTCTTGATTTTTTGCTTCTTTTGTAAAAGAAGTAGCCTCGCGGCAATGAGCGGCCAAAATATTAATTGAATCCGAATATTTTACCTAAATCAGGCTTATCCGGAAATACAATATCCTTGTCCAGATCTAGTAACTCCTTAAATTACTTGCATCATTGTTGCAACAAATTTATTTCAATTACGTTTACAATAATAAGAGCGGGGCCTAATCCGCTTGTAACCAAATGTCTAACCTTAATCCTTACTATCATGGCAGAACTAACCACTTCTCCCGGAAAATCAGGCGGCAGCCACCAACACAGGCTACCCGTTCGTGTAGATCTTACTGCATTGGTTGATCTCGCATTCCTGCTCATTACGTTTTTTATGCTGACTACCACACTGGCTAAACCTAAAATGCTGAAACTGGTAATGCCCGATAAGCAAGGCGACATAACGGCGCCTGTTCCTCAATCAAGAACCATGACCATTTGCCTTGGCAAAAGCAACCAGGTAATGTGGTATTTAGGTATGGCCGATAAACCTTTGGTAACAGCTACAGTAACCAGCTATGGTAATAATATGGAAAAAGCTATATTATCAATGATTAAAAGGGTACAGGCTACTACTGGTAACAACTTAGTGGTAATTATTAAACCATCGGCGCATTCGGTGTACAAAAACCTGGTTAATACCATTGATGAATTAAATATAACACAAGTACAATCTTACGCGGTAGCTGATATTGCCCCAAAAGATATCGATCTGCTTAAACAAAAAGGAATATATTAAATTACATTGTTGCGGTATGCCTTTTGCATGTATTACACAAACGGCATACCGTTAACATTCACTAAATCACCACTCACTCATTCGCTTAATATTCCCTGTAACAAAATCTTTTCCCCCTTTCATACAAAAAAACGTAATTAAGTTTTACCTTTGTACCCTGAAAAAATGGGCAAACTATGTTTAAAAACAGGCTTATGCCAATCATTTTAACATATATTAACTAACGGCATTTATTAATTATCATACTTTTGAGCAAGTTTTTACTAAAAGCAGGTTTTTGTACATCCAACTGCGGCTTTTAATAATTGACATATAAAAATGGGATATCAGGATCAGATTGATTTGTCAAAATTGCCGCAGCACATTGCTATCATTATGGATGGTAATGGTCGTTGGGCAAAAGAAAAAGGCAAATTAAGAATATTCGGCCATCATAACGGCGTACTGTCGGTAAGGGATGTAGTGGAGGGGAGCTGCGATGTGGGTTTAAAATATCTTACATTATACACCTTCTCATCCGAAAACTGGAACCGCCCTAAACTGGAAGTTATGGCCATTATGGAGCTAATGGTAAGTACAATTCATAAAGAGATTGACAACTTTATGAAAAAAAATGTACGCCTTAATGCCATTGGCGATTTAACCATGCTGCCCGATAGAGCTTTTAGGGAATTAAATAATGCCATTGATAAAACCTCGGGCAATACCGGGCTTGTACTTACGTTAGCGTTAAGTTACAGTTCGCGCCGGGAAATTTTAAATGCAGTTAAACAAATTGCAGGCAAAGTACAGGCAGGCGAATTAAATATTGATGATATTAATGAAGGTGTTTTTGACAGTAACTTATATACCAGCGGTATGCCCGACCCTGAGTTATTGATCAGAACAAGCGGTGAAAACCGCATCAGTAATTATTTGCTTTGGCAAATAGCTTATGCCGAATTATATTTTACAACAAAATTATGGCCCGACTTCCGCAAGGAGGATTTATTTGAAGCCATTTTTGATTTTCAGAAACGCGAACGCCGTTTCGGCCTGATCAGTGAGCAGGTTAATTAAATTTTTGCTTTTAACACTTTTTAACAACTGTATAAATTACTTTTAGCCCACTTAAATATTCGAATGAATAAATACCTTTTTGCTATTCTTTTTTCTGTTGTGAGTACTGCTGCTATGGCGCAGGTTCCCCAAGCCAGGCAGTCGTTGTTTAAAAACTCAGTACCGGCTGATAGTTTAAGTTATCTTAATCCTAAAGATTATATTATTGGGGGTATTACCGTTAACGGTACTAAAAACCTTGATAAAGATGTATTAATAACTATCTCAAAACTAACCAAAGGCGATCGTATCAATCTTCCGGGCGAAGCTAACGCGAGTGTTGTTAAAAACCTGTACAACCAGGGCCTGTTTGATGATGTGCAGTTAAACATCACCAAAATGATTGGTGATACTATTTATTTGGAGATTGCGGTACACGAATTACCCCGTTTATCAAAATTCCATATCACCGGTATCCGCAAAGGCGAAGCTGAAGATGTACAGAAAAGCTTAAGTGATAAAACAGGTAAAATTGTAAACCAAAACTTAATAAGCACCAGTACAGCTATTATTAAAAAGCACTTTAATGATAAAGGCTTTTTAAATACTTCGGTAGTGATGACGCAGCGTACCGATCCGGGCGACGCTAATAGTATTATTGTGGATGTTGTTATTGATAAGAAAACAAAGGTGATGATCAACAGCGTAACCTTTGAAGGCAATAAAGCTTTTTCCACAAAAAAATTACGCAAATATTTATCCAAAACCCGCCAAAGGAAATGGTATAACCTGTTTGGTTCCAAAAAATTCAAACAAGATCAATACAGTGATGATAAAGACAACCTGGTTGAACAAATGCAGGATAAAGGTTACCGCGACGCGGCGATCATCAGTGATTCGGTATGGAAGAACGATTACCAAACTGTAAACGTTAAAATCAAAGTACACGAAGGCCCTAAATATTATTTTGGTAACATCAAATGGTCTGGCAATGCCAAATACTCATCCGAAATATTAAATAGAATATTACGTATTAAAAAAGGCGATGTATTTAGTGAGGACGAGCTTACCAAAAGGTTATCAGGCCCAACGCCTAACAGTGACGATGTTTCATCATTATATTTAAATGATGGTTACCTTACTTTTAGCCCAGATCCGGTTCAAACAAGAATTTATAATGATACGGTAGACCTTGACCTGCGTGTTTACGAAGGCCCGCAATACACCATTAACCGCGTTATACTAAAAGGTAACGATGTAACCAACGATAAGGTGGTTATGCGTGAAATACGTACCAAACCGGGACAAAAATTTAACAAAGACCTCCTGATCCGCAGTACACGTGAGATATCGCAATTGGGTAACTTTGATGAGCAAAAAACCGAACCAAGGCCAACAAATATCAATCCGCAGGATGGTACTGTTGATATCGTATACAACGTAGTTGAAAAACCTTCCGATCAGATCGAGTTATCAGGTGGTTTTGGTGGTGGCCAGTTAGTAGGTACATTAGGCTTAACGTTTAATAACTTCTCCATCAAAAATATATTCCACTTAAAGGATTACAAACCTTTGCCAAAAGGTGATGGTGAAAAATTAAGCATCAGGGGGCAGTCAAGTGGTAAAACGTATCAAAACTACTCGCTTACCTTCTCCGAGCCTTGGTTAGGTGGTAAAAAACCAATTTACTTCGCGGTATCTGCTTACACACAGTTAAGCTCAACCGAAGGTTTAATTGCTTCTGACCAACCGGGTTATGATAAATTGCGTATCAATGGTGTTGGTATTACTTTAGGTAAACGCTTAAACTGGCCCGATAACTATTTCCAGTTGAACTACTCCTTAAACATGGACCACTATAACCTGGATAACTATACAGGCTATATATTCCAAAATGGTACATCATACAATATCAAGTTAACACAGGAACTTAGCCGTAACTCAATAGATGCACCTATTTATCCAACAACAGGTTCAAACATTAAGTTAACAGCACAAGGAACGCCACCATATTCATTATTTAATAATATTGATTACGCCATTGCAACACCTGAGCAGATCTACCACTTTGTGGAGTATTATAAAGTTAAATTTGATGCGCAATGGTTCACCAAACTTACAGGTAAGTTTGTATTGATGTCCCAGGTTCGTTTCGGCTTCCTGGGTGAATACAACTCTGAAGTTCCGCAATCACCATTTGAAAGGTTTAAATTAGGCGGTGACGGTATGCAGAGTTACCAGTATTTACAAGGTAGTGATATCATAGGTTTACGTGGTTACCAAAACTTCGCCATTATACCTGCCGGTGATAACTACACGGTTGATAACAACGTAGGTAGCCCGATATATACTAAATACACACTGGAGCTTCGCCACCCGATCATCACCAGCGAATCAGCAACTATATTTATGCTGGCATTTGCCGAAGGTGGTAACGTTTGGGATAGCTTTAGCTCATACGATCCATTTGATATTAGACGTTCGGTTGGTGTTGGTGCTCGTGTATTTTTACCTATATTTGGTTTATTGGGACTTGACTACGGTTATGGCTTTGATAAGATACCAGGCATACCTGATGCTAATAAAGGCCAGTTTAGTTTCTCAATCTCGCAAAGCTTAAGCGGCGGGTTCGAATAATCTGTGTAACATATTTTATGAAGAGAATAATTTTAGCACTGTTTTTTACGTTATTTGCTTGCTCAGGCGCATTTGCACAACGCTTTGCTTTTGTTGACTCGGATTACATACTAAAACACATGCCGGATTATATCTCGGTACAAAAACAACTCAATGCCTTATCGGATGAATGGCAAAAGGATGTTGATAACAAGTTTCAGGAAGTTGACCGCCTGTATAAAGCCTATCAGGCCGACCAGGTTTTAATGACCCCTGATATGAAAAAGAAACGCGAGCAGGAAATTGATGAGAAAGAAAAAGCCGCGAAAGATTTTCAACGCCAGAAATTTGGCCCCGATGGCGACCTTGTTCAACGCAGCAATGCGCTGATAAAACCCATACAGGAAAGAATAGCTAAGGCTGTTGAGGCTGTAGCCGAAGGTGATGACCTCGACATGATTTTTGATAAAAACAGCGAGGTTATTATGCTTTATGCCAACCCGCGATACGATAAAAGCGCCGAAGTGATAACAAAATTGGGTTTAAAGCCCGGAGCCCTTGCTAAATAAATTATTTATATATATAATCGCACTTAATTAAACACAGAACAAAAACAATGAAAAAACTATTAAAAGTTGCTTTAGTCGCAGTATGCATGGTAGTGGTGAGCAGCTTTGCCAAAGCGCAAACTAAAATTGGTTACATAAACACTAACCAAATGATGGAAATGCTTCCTGAAATGAAAACTTTGCAAGTACAGATGCAAGCATATCAGAAAACTTTTTCTGATCAGTTAGCTACAATGAGCAGCGAATATCAGGCAAAAGGCCAGGCTTACGAAGCAAAAAGAGCTACTATGACTGATGCTTCTCGTACCGCTGCTGAGTCTGAATTACAAGATATGCAAACTCGTATTACTACTTTCCAAAGTAACGCGCAAAAACAAATCGAAGCTAAAAGCAACGAATTGTTAAAACCACTTACTGATAAACTTCGCGCAGCTATACAAGAGGTTGCTGCTGCTAAAGGTTACACTTACGTATTGGATTCATCACAAACTGAATTGATCGTATCGCCTCCGGGAGACGATTTAGGCCCAGGTGTTAAAGCTAAATTAGGCTTACAATAATCAACATTATAAAATCATTTTATAAAAAGCGTTCCCTTAATCCGGAACGCTTTTTTTATTTTTGTATCAGTGCTAAATAATAAACCCATAGGTATTTTTGATTCGGGCTACGGTGGATTAACCGTATTCCGGTCTATCATTAAACAACTGCCGCAGTATGATTATGCCTATTTAGGCGATACTGCCCGTGCCCCCTATGGTAACCGTTCTTTTAGCGCTATCCACCAATATACCTGGGAATGCGTTCAACAGCTTTTTAAAATGGGCTGCCCGCTGGTGATATTGGCCTGCAACACCGCATCGGCCAAAGCCTTACGCACCATCCAGCAGCAAAATCTTAAAAACGAAGACCCTGCCAAACGTGTGCTAGGCGTTATCCGCCCAACAGCCGAGGTAATTGGTAATTACTCTAAAACAAATGATATAGCCGTGCTCGGCACAAAAGGCACGGTACAGTCAGGTTCTTATCCTATCGAGATCGGTCATTACTTTCCAGATCTGAATGTTCATCAGCAAGCCTGCCCGCTTTGGGTACCACTTATTGAAAACGGCGAATACGATAATGCAGGTGCCGACTATTTTATCAAAGAGTACCTGGATAAAACCATGCAGCAATCGCCGGATATTGATACGGTGTTGTTGGCATGTACCCATTATCCCATCATCCAGGATAAAATAGAAGCCTATCTACCCCAAAATATCAAGGTTATAGCCCAGGGCGATATTGTAGCTAAAAGCCTGGTTGATTACCTGCAACGCCACCCGGATATGGAGCAATCCATCACCCAAAATGGTACCCAGCAGTTTTTTACCACTACCGATGATACGGCAGATTTTGATCAGCATGCTTCCATATTTTTTGGTGCGCCGGTGCAATCGAAGTTTGTATCTACAAAAGGGTAACAGATTTTACCTTTATTATTTTCTTGACATTGCGAGGCACGAAGCAATCGCGTCGGAAGATATCACGAGATAGCTTCGTTCCAATAATAATTAAAAAAAAGCGCAGTGGCCCGACGGAAAACCGGGCCGGGAGCTGGCCTCGAGCAAAGAAGGTTTTTTCCGTCTTGATCTTTTGCTACTTTTCTATCAAGAGAAAAGTAGTAGCCTCCGCGGCAATGAGCGGCTTCAAGCGACTCAATAAATATGTGATAAATTTGCATCGCTACGCCTGTTAATGTTAATCAAAATTCACTGACACATTTATGTCAGCACTTTTCTCAACCTAAATCCCGAAATTTGAAAAGGAATTCACAATGGCAATTCAAAAAAGTCTACCCTTTCAACAGAGATTTAAACCTCGCTTCAACATAATTTATTAAGTTTGCAGCTACCATAAAAATACATTGAGTTTTTACCTTACATATATCGCTATCGCACTTGGGTTAT